>ERZ869909.204-NODE-204-length-88898-cov-29.656084_pt1 | contig 88898 bp, 41 predicted proteins | sample MGYA00520892_ERZ869909 | MGnify/ENA primary metagenome ERZ869909 (study PRJEB32215, sample SAMEA104723947) | bioreactor metagenome | biome: bioreactor; feature: anaerobic bioreactor; material: water | place: China | collected 2015-03-12 ...
TACACTTTTGCAACTGCACAACCATGCCTTCCCGATGGCATCACCTTCTCAAGTCAGGCTCAGATTGATAATTTCCAGGCTGATTATCCCGGATGTACTGTGATTGAAGGGGATGTTGTTATTTATGCATATAATCAAGTCAGCAATTTGAGCGGACTGAACTCCTTGTCTACCATTGAGGGCAACCTCAGGATTATTTCTACTTATGGTTCAGCCCTGACAAGCCTGGCGGGCCTCCAGGGTTTAAGTTATATTGGTGGAAATCTGATTATACATAATTCTATGCTGACCAGCTTGAGTGGACTGGATGGGTTGGTTTCAATCGGAGGTGATTTGGATATATTTCAAAATCATAATCTGACAAATATGACAGGGTTGGGAAATTTGGTTTCGATTGGTAATAACTTCTGGATTGAGAAAAATGATAATCTGACACATTTGGTTGGGCTGGAAGGCCTAACTTCCATTGGAGGAGAATTACTTATACATTATAATTGGTCATTGACAAATCTGATGGGTCTGGATAATCTTACTTCCATAGGAGACGATTTTATAATACAGCATAACTATGACCTGATCAGCCTTGCAGGACTGGAGAATTTAATATCTATTGGGAATAACTTTCACATACCGGATCATAGATTTTTCAACTTTATGGGGCTGCAGAATTTATGCTCAATCGGGGGTGATTTTGTTCTTGGCAAAACAGCAGGCGTACCAAGTTCCGTAAACAGTTTGGCCGGTCTAGATAATCTCAATTATATCGGGGGAGATTTTTCCATAAGACGTCAAAACTCGTTAAATGACTTGTCGGGTATTGAGAACCTGACATTTATAGGGGGTTCTCTTAATATTGTTCAAAACAATTCTCTCGAAAGTTTAAATGGTTTACAGGGGTTGCCTGGTATAGGTGGCAATCTCTATTTAGCCACAAACAATTCTCTCAACGTTTTAACTGGCCTTGATAGCCTATCTTCTATTGGTGGTAAACTTCATTTTATTTCCAACAACTCTCTGGTTAATCTTACCGGACTGGAATTTTTAACTGCAATTGAGGGTTCCCTCATCATATATAATTGCAATTCACTGGAAAGTCTTGCCGGTTTGAGTAATCTTAATTCTATCGGAGAGAACCTTCAAATAACAAATAACCCTTTATTACTCAATTGTGATACTGAATGGCTAAGTAATTATTTATCCAGCCCGTCGGGTACTGTTACTATACATAGCAATGGAACCGGTTGTAATTTCATTGATGTAGTATCTTCCTGTGGCAATGTCCCATGTTTGCCTTTTGGAGACTATTATCTTCAATTTCAATCCGATATTGATAATTTCTCTCAGGTTTTTCCCGAGTGTAGCCAATTTGAGGGTAAAGTCAATATCAATGGCAATAATATTACGAACCTGAATGGATTAAGCCATATTAATTCCATCAGTGGAAGTCTTAATGTCCATCAGAACAACAATCTGCATAACCTCTACGGTTTGGAGAATCTGACTACAATAGGAGGATCTCTTTGGATTTATTCAAATAATCTAATCAGTCTTGCCGGACTGGAAGGTTTATCTTTCATAGGTGGCAACCTTTCTGTTTCAGAAAATTCTGTCCTAAAAAATCTCACGGCGCTAGGCAATCTCACAAATATCGGAGGAGGAGTAAGAATTTCGTCTAACAAATCACTGAATAATCTTGAGGGGCTTGAAGGCATAACATCGCTCGGCGAAGATTTAATCTTACACTTTAATGACTCTTTGAACAGCGTCAAAGGCCTTGAAAACCTGACCTCTGTTGGTGGCAGGCTTTGGATACAATCAAATATCTGGCTCACCAGCCTTGAGGATTTGAATAAGCTTACTTTCGTTGGAGATGCAATGATGATTTCTTCTAATTATTATCTTACCAGTCTGTCCGGGTTGGAAAACTTGTCTTCAATTGGAGGCTCCCTGAGGTTAAACGTAAATTCCAGCCTCTCAACGCTGGCCGGACTTGATAACCTGTCTTCCATAGGATCATATCTTGATATTCGTTCTAATTATGGACTTACTAATTTCACTGGGTTAGAGAACTTGTCTTCAATCGGAGGTTATATTATAATACAAAACAACCATGCCCTGACAAGCCTTGACGGGCTGGAAAATATTGATGCAAGTTCAATCACAGAACTAAGAATAACTTACAACAGCAATTTATCATTTTGCGAGGTGCAAAGTATTTGCGATTACCTTTCCACTCCGGGAGGATTCAGGCAAATTTCTAACAACGCCCCCGGTTGCAACAGCCCGGTAGAGGTCACAGAAGCTTGCCTTGCTTTGGGGATCGAAGAGGCTCAGTCTGAACAAGGTTTTCTTGTTTTCCCAAATCCTTTTACAGAACACCTGGAGATTGAGTTATGGTTAGAAAAACCGGGGCGGATTTCAGTAACAGTGTATAATATCATGGGGCAGGTAGTGGCAAAGCCGGCAGAAAAGCAATTTCAGCCGGGATTAAACCGCTTACAACTGGATGGTTCCGGCCTGCCTCCCGGACTTTACTTCCTGCGACTGCAAGCCGATGCAGAGTCAATTACACAAAAAATCATAAAACAATAGTTCTGTTCTCATTTAATCCAAAACAATCATGAAAAAATTTATCGTTCTCATTTCAGTTGTGGCCACCGGCTACACTTTTGCAACTGCACAACCATGCCTTCCCGATGGCATCACCTTCTCAAGTCAGGCTCAGATTGATAATTTCCAAACCGATTATCCCGGATGTACTGTGATTGAAGGAGGTGTAAGCATACAAGGCAACGATATAACCAATCTGAATGGATTAAGCGTACTGACCTCAATCGGAGGCAACCTTATGATAGGAAGTTACGCTGCCGGAAATCCATCGGTGAGTAGTTTGACAGGACTGGATAACCTTACTTCCATCGGCGGTTACCTTTGGCTGAAAAAGAACCCGCTACTGAGCAACCTGAACGGACTTGAAGAGTTGACCTCTATCGGCACTGATCTTATAATATGGCATAACGATGCCCTTAGCACTTTATCGGGCATGGGTAGCCTGGCATTTGTCGGGGGCACCCTTGTTATAGAGTATAATGCTTCACTGACCAGCCTGACTGGGCTGGAAGGTCTAACCTCCATTGGTGGCGAACTATTAATTGGCTACCACATTTCCCTAACGAGCCTGGCGGGGCTGGATAACATTGAGGCCGGTTCAATTACAAATCTGATAATTAGATATAATCCTTCATTATCCACCTGCGAAGTACAGAGCATCTGTGATTACCTGACTTCGCCCAACGGAACCGTTGATATCGCCTTCAATGCCTCCGGATGCAATAACCAGGCAGAGGTAACAGCAGCCTGCGAAACACTTGGTATAGAGGGGGCTTTGACCTTGAAAGATTTTTCTGTTTCTCCCAATCCATTTTCTGATCAGCTAAGCATTGCGTTTGATCTGGGGCAAAACACCCTGGTTTCTATTCAGCTTTTCAACATCATGGGCAAAAAAATAGCCGAACTTCATCATGGCTTTCTGCAAACCGGTCCACAGCAAATTATGATAAGTGCAGGAGATTTACCCAAAGGAATCTATTTCTGCAGGGTGCAGACCAACAGTGAGTCAACCATACGAAAGATCATTAAACATTGAGTTGTGGTGCCGGATCAGAAACTCATGGATCCTGCCGATCTATTCAAAACGAGGTTAAATCGCTGAAACCCTCCGGATCCCGGCTAAAACATAAACAAATAGGTGCGGCTGCCTGTGCGTTTGAGCACCAGGTCGAGCACATAAAGCGATGGGATAACCAACAGAACGATCAGGGTTATTGAGGATTCCCGCAGAAATTCAATCAACGATAAAAATGCCTGCAATGAGCTGAGTATTGCGTTCAGGTAACCGGCATAGCGCTCAGGCGACATGATGCGGCCAAAAAGGTTTATTTCGCCAAGAAATGGCGAAACTGCAAAATAGGCCAATATAAGCAGAATCAAACCTGTAATGACGAGCATTACATTGCCCCAGGTCCAGAATGGGCTTCGTACCCGCTCTGCTTCCAGTTGCTGAATATCCTGCATTACCAGTCTGGTAAAATCAATGCGTGGTTTTTCGGTTTCGCCTGACTTAAGCAGGTTTTTTAAGAAATCGTCTTTCAATTGTTCTTTTTCCATATCGTATTCCTTTTAACGCATTACAGGAATGCCTTGTTTTTTAAACAGCTCATCGAGCAATACATATAATTTTTTCCTGATCCGGTGCAGCTTTACTTTTACATTTGCCTGGCTCAGGCCGGTAACTTCAGTAATCTCTTCTACGCTTAGTTCATCGGTATAAAACATGTTAATCAGCAATGCATCCTGCGGGTGAAGCTGCTGCATGGCTTCCTTCACATAGCGGCTTTGTTCGCCGGCGCTGAACTGGTTCAGGTTTTCCTGCACTTCGTCTTCCGAGAAATTCTCCACCAGTGTTTCGTCCAGAGATGTCATGGCAATCTTCTTTTTCCGGGTCGAAGAAATGGCTGTATTGGTAACGATCCGGTAAAGCCATGTTGAGAACTTCGATTCCTGTTTGAACTTATCCAGCGCCTGGTAGGCTTTCAGGAAGGCATCCTGTGACACTTCCTCGGCATCCTCGGCGCTGTTGCACACACGACGCGCAATCGAAAACGCCATGTCCTTATAGCGATTGACAAGGTGTTCGAAAGCCGCCGTTTCTCCTTCAAGAACCCTGGCGATTATCGTATTATCATCCATTTGAGCCATACCTGTTGGTTTGACGCAGGAAAGCCGCATCGGTTACAGAACATATAAGAGATAAATTGTTGCCTGTACGCTCTTTCCAATCTTCAAAATTAACAATTCTCTCAAAATCACTTCTTCTCATCCCTGCCCATTCCTCATATCCCATATGCTGATGCCCATTATTAAACAAAGCGCCTGATAAACCAGGCTTAAAGGATGTTTTTTTCAGTTGTCTATTATTTGTCTATTGGTAAATTTTGGTGCTTAGGGTCAGGACGCACGACCTTTGAAAAAATTATTTTAAAAGTATTGGGAGATTTTTGGTTATGATTATTTCAGATAACACGGTGAGTTCAGCCATTAGCCTTCAAGCGTTTACAGCACCAGGATGTATAAATTGTATTGTAAAGTAATGTATGGATAAAGCCTTTCCGAGAAGATTGTCCGGACCGGACAAAATGGTTTTTCGGATTTCCAGGAGTGTTTCATCACCGGTAATGCCCATAATAAGGTTATTGAAATGGATAAATTAGAAATGCAAATAAATTTAAGAACCTAAAACATTATGAATCAACAAAGACAAAGTGTTATGAAAAGAATCCTTCAAATCCTATCAATTGTGCTTCTGTCATGCAATCTGACCATTGGGGCAGAAGTACAACTTGAGAAAGCCATCAAAGTAGCCAGAAACTTTCTGGCTGTGACTCATGAAAAGAAAATTGATACTTTGTTTCTTGCAGAAACAGTTTATGACAAAGAAAATCCTTTATGTTACTTTTTAAATTTCCCGGATGGAAAGGGCTTTATTGTGATCGCAGCCAATGAAAAGGTTGAGCCTGTGTTAGCCTATTCTAATACGCATGCTTATGACGAAAATTATCCCAAACCGCCTCAATACATAGCATGGATGAACAATTACTACGACCAGATCAGATATGCCATTGATCATGATGTACAAATTGATGATAAAATAAAAAGCAAATGGTTATCTTACCTGAGTGATGAAAGCAAGCACTCAGACTCCCGTTCAGGGTCAGTAAGCCCATTGTTGTCTACTACATGGGGGCAAGGGTGTAATTACAATGCCATGTGTCCTGTTGATGTCGCCGGACCTTGTGGCAGAGTCGTAGTTGGATGTGTGGCAGTTGCGATGGGGCAGATTATGAAGCTCCACAACTGGCCGGTATCCGGCATTGGTTCTCATTCGTATAATCATCCCACTTATGGCATTTTGTCTGCTGATTTTGGTTTAAGCAATTATAACTGGAGCAATATGCTGAATTCTTCTGGTAATGAAAGTGCCGCTGAGCTTTTGTATCATTGTGGAGTGGCAGTTGAAATGGACTATGGGCCTAACCAATCAGGAGCCTTTGTCTTTGATGCTGCGGATGCTTTTAAAGAATACTTCAGGTATGCTGACGAAATTCAAGTTTGGCTTAAAGAGTGGCTACCTGAAGAATCCTGGGAGGATAAACTGAAAGAAAACCTTGATGTCGGCCTTCCAATCTTATACGCAGGTAGCGGTTCGGGAGGTCATGCCTGGGTGCTTGATGGATACCAGAACACCAATCATTTTCACATGAACTGGGGATGGAATGGAAATTTCAATGGCTATTTCTACCTGTCGGATCTCACTCCCGGCGGGCACAGCTTTAACATCAGCCAAATGGCAATACTTAATATACAACCCGACCCGGACTTTCTTTGTAACGAAATACTTTCGTTAGGAGAGGGCGGCCCGCAAAATGCCATGATTTATGTTTCGGAGGGCCCAGGCATCTGGCAAATTGATGCCTGTGGGTTTATTTGCTATGGCTCGGAGCGTATCTATAGTTTTGTTGCTCCGCTTGATGGAATCTATAAATTGGAAGTTACCTCTACCAACACCACATTTGTTGATTATTTCTGGAAAACCGGATCTTGTGACTCAACAGGCTGGCAATGTATTGATGATGTGATACATCCTGGAACATACGGAGCCATGAACTGGACAGAAGGTACAACTTATTATATTCTCCTTGCTGCCGAAACCGAGTCGCTCTCCCAGCATGAGTTTCAAATCAATTTTTTTGAAGAACCAGGTACATGGAAAGGCCTTGTTAATAGCAACTGGCATGAAAGCGCTAACTGGAGCGACAACACCATACCGAACATTTTAATTGATGTTACAATCCCCTCGGGCACACCCCACCAGCCAAACGTAAGCGGTGAACAGGCAAGTTGTAAATCGCTTGCCATTAATTTAGGCGCCACGCTCACTATTGGCGGGCAAGACTGCATTGTACAGGGCGATGTGAACATAAGTGGATGCCTGACACTAAATAATGCGTCCGGTTCATTAAGGACTTATGGAAATGTTTTCTGGCAATCTACTTCTTTAGGATTGTTTGCTAACAACGCAACTATTTATCTTAAAGGGGATTGGGATTGCGCACCAGGTTCAACAACATTATTAGAAACAGGGACTGTAGAATTTTTTGGTACTGGTAACAGTCAGATAATTTCCCGTTCAAATGACAGCTATTTTAACCACGTCATCAATAATAAGACGGGGACGGAATTAATTTACAACACGCAATCAACATATCCATTAAGAATAAATGGCAACCTCTATATTAACCCAGGTTGCAGCTTCAGCTCTTCAGCCAACCAAAATATTATCATTAAAGGATTTATGGATAATGATAATGGTGTTATCGAAATGAATAATGGCGCCATAGTTTTTGAGGGCGCGGGCAGTAGCTCAAGTTTTATGCCCGGCGATTTCTTAAATGATGTTGTCATCAATTCAACTGGCACAAGCACTTTCAACAACAATATTGAGATTAAAGGAAACCTGATTATTCAGGCCGGAGTGTTAAGTGTGGGCAGTAACGCCATTTCCATAAAAGGCAACTGGACCAACAACGCTTTCCCCACCGGTTTCGATCCAGGAACCGGCAGGGTAATCTTCAGCGGACTCGGCCATCAGTATGTTCAATCAAGGGAAAACTTCCATATTCTCGAAGCCGCCATGGGCGCTGCGCTCAGAATTGAAAATGCTGCCCACACAGTAACATGCAGCCATTACGATTGGACCTCCGGTGGAATTGATGTTATTGCCGGTACTTTTACAGCCCTTGATTTAATGCAGGATGGAATCATGGGTGAGTTCTATGTAAATCCGGGTGCCACAATCAATCTTCATCAACAGAATGGAGAAAGCGTTGACCTCAGGTGCAAAATGGTGTTTAACGGTGGCGGCACAATCAACATTCACGCTGATGCTGAGTTCAGCCACTGGCCTCATTTCAGCACGCCGGCAGAAATCATCATGAATGCCGGAGTTCTTGATTTTAACAATACAGGCATTGTGGTTGCCAGCCAGGGCACCTTAACAGCGAATATCAGCGGTGGGATAATCAGAACCCGGGGATATTTTGATTGCTTCCGCGATAATTTCAATCCAACAGGCGGTACATTTGAACTTTATGGCAACAATATGGCGATGGTTTCTCATACTACAGGTTCGTTTTTTAACATGATGATCAACAAAACAAATGATGGAATGGTGAAGCTAAATTCCAACATTAACATTAACCGAAACCTGGAAATTGTAGAGGGAAGCCTGGATCTGAACTCTTTTCAATGCAATGTCGGGCTAACCTCAAATATAAATGGAAAGATAATAATGGCTGATGCCAACGACAGATTTGAATCGGCTATTTTGAACTGGAATAGCGGATCTTCTGCAAATGTAACTACCGGCTCATTCCATGTTAACAACTGGCGTTTTAATGAAGGCGCCACGGCCATACTTGGAACAGGAAACACAGCTTATGTGAACATTCTTACATTTCCGTATTCCAATGAAGCCGGATTTGGCAATCTTGTCATGGGGCCTTTATCACGCAATGATGGTGAAACATCAGACAGAAACCTCAGATATCCTGTAAGGGTAGCGGGTAATTTTACAGCCCTGGCCGGTGCAAGTCTGAATTACACCATCGCAGGAGCGCATCTTATTGTTGACGGCAATACAAATATTCATGAAGATGCTGAGATTAATTTTTCCGCCGCTGATTTCATAACCGTCGGCAGTCTCACTTTAAATGGTGCAATGAGAATCTATAATGGAAGAAGTGCAGAAGTGGCAGACTACATCAATGTGAACGAATTTGGGTTGCTTTCGCTGACCAATGGTTCAAGTCTTTCGATTCATACAGCCTTGACTGTGGGAGAGGGTGGCACCTTTGAAGCAATCGGAACAGAAAGCGATAAAGTATTGGTTCACGACAGCGATGGTTATCACTATGAATTTGTGGTAGGCGCGGAAGGCGTCATCCGGGTATCGCAAGCAATTTTCAAAAACATGAACCAGGATGGAATACAAATAATGCCAGATGCTTATGTGGATGAAAGCCATAGCTTCGATCATTGTACCTTCATGGATGGCGCAGCTGGCGGCACTTTATTAAGCATTAACAATAATCAGGCGTTGGTGGTAAGCAGCTCCGTATTCCCCGAAAACTCCTGGGGAGGCCTGCATAACGTTTCAAAAGTTGCGAATATGGGCAATGTGCTGTTTTTAAATGCCTATGGTGGGTTTTCTGGCAATACTTATGAGTTTGATCCTCACAACAGAATTGAGTGGAATTGTGCCATTCCTGCAAACTTAAGCGCTTCTGATCATCAACCCGATCAGGTGACATTGCATTGGGGACCAGGAGATTCTGAAACAATGTGGAATGTTGAAATTGGCCTTCCGGGCTTTATACCCGGCACCGGTGACTATATTACCATAGTGGATGAAACTACAAGTAACCCTTTGGTCGTAAGCAACCTTATCCCGGGTTCCTACTACGATTACAGTGTTCAGGCAATATGCGAAAACCTTACAAGCGAATGGTCAGATTCATACAACTTTTATACCCCACATTGTTTAACCACAAATCTTCCTTACTTCCAGAATTTCGATGAAGCTTTGCCTGAAGACATCCCTGAATGTATGATTGTTACAAACAACAACAGTGATGCATACACCTGGTTAAAGCGTTCTACAAACCCAAATTCTCCGCCAAATTCATTCTGGATCCGGCATAACACATACCAAGCAATGAACGACTGGTTCTTTACCCCCGGTTTAATGCTCCTGGCCGGTGAGACTTATAAAGTAGAATTCTACTATTGTGCACTAAACAGTAGTTATCCTGAATCTTTGCGGGTTATGTGGGGAACAGCGCCAAACAGCAATGATATGATTGGTGGAGTTATTTGGGAAAACAGCAATATAGTAAATACAAACTATGAAATGGCACAAAGTACTTTCACACCAGAAACTTCCGGAGTCTATTATCTGGGTTGGCATGGATACAGCAACGCCAATATGCGCTACCTATTCATTGATGATATTACAATAGATTTTCTCGTACCCATAAACAGGATTGTTGACGATATAAAAATTAACGACAACGATGCAGCATGTTTTGACGCAAGTGACAATATTACCGTGAGTAATACAACGATCAATGATGGCGGAGCTGCTGAGTTCAGGGCTGGAGTCAGTATTCGCTTTTTGGAAGGATTTGTGGCCAATGCCGGGGCTTATGTTCATGCTTTAATTACCAATGAATTCTGTACTCAGCCGGAATCCATCCTTCTAAGCCAGGTAGTGGAAGAAAAAGATTTGCTTGCTTCAAATCCGGTAATAAAACCAAGTTTTACAGTCTTCCCAAATCCCGGTAATGGGCGTTTTACAGTGAAGACAGAAGATTCGCAGGCGCTTTCAGCAAAGTTCTGCGAGATATACAATATGCTGGGGATATTGGTTACCAGGCTGGAGCTTTCAGAAGGCAACACCTGGGACATGGACATCTCGGGTTTGCCTGCTGGAAACTATGTTATCAGGTTGTTTGTCAACAATGAAACCTCTTGTCAGATAATTGTAAAGCAATGATTACAATCTGAGGCTTTCGTTTTGACTATGGTTATAAATTGAAGATTACTTTTGAAGTTCCCTGATCGCCAGCCACGCCATCAAAGCCGGGCCTGTGAGCAGGGAATCTTCATCTACATCAAAATCAGGGGTGTGCAGGTTGGCTGTGATCCCTTTTTCCTGGTTGCGAACGCCAAGACGGTAAAAACATGCCGGCACAATACGCGAGTAATAGGCAAAATCCTCAGCGGTCATGCGTGGTTCAATTTCTTTCACTTTTTCCTGACCCAATAATTCCGCAGCGTGTTTCATGGCCCGCCCGGTTACATCCGAATCATTCAGCAGGCTTGGATAACCACGTTCAATGCGCACATCGCAGGTAGCGCCATGGGCTTCGGCGGTTTTCACAGCGATTCTCCTGATTATCTCATGTGCCTGTGTTCGCCAATGCTCATCGTATGTGCGAAGGGTTCCGTCAAGAGTGGCTTGGTTGGGAATGATGTTCATTTTACCATCGGCAATGAAGCGGCCAAACGAGAGCACGGTGGGAACCGAAGGGGGCGCATTGCGGCTCACCACTTGTTGCAAGGCAACAAGCACATTTGCTGCCGCAACCACCGGATCAATATTCAGTTCCGGAGTAGCGCCATGTCCGCTTTTTCCTTTTACCGTAATATAAATCTCATCGGTTGATGCCATGGATGGGCCGGGCCTGAAGCCAACCACACCGGCATCCAGGTTCGGGAATACATGCTGGCCAAAAATCACCCGCGGTTTGGGATTTTCCAGCACACCTTCTTTGATCATCAGTGAGGCGCCGCCGGGATAAGCCTCTTCTGAGGGCTGGAAAATCAGGCGTATGCTTCCCTCCCACTTGTCTTTGAGGCGGTTCAGGATATAAGCCGCGCCCAGCAGCGAAGCCATGTGCACATCATGGCCGCAGGCATGCATCACACCTTCGTTCCCGGATTTATAAGGCACATCGCCAATTTCTTTTATGGGCAGGGCATCCATATCGGCCCGCAGTGCAATCAGGTCTTTTCCAGGGTTTTTTCCTTCAATGGTGGCAACGATTCCGGTTTTTGCGATCCCGCTTCGAAACGGAATTCCCAACTCCTTCAATCGTGCAGCAATGAATTTAGCAGTTTCGAATTCTTGCATGGAAAGCTCCGGATGTGCGTGGAAATGGCGGCGGTAATCAATAACCTCAGTATGGATTTCTTTGGCAAGGCTTAGAATTTTGTCCTTGATGGTATGCATAAACAATTGCTTTTTACTGGATCATAGTGCTCACAAAATTAAGGATTAATTGTTAATCCGGATTATATCAATCAAATAGAGAAACGAATTGCATCGAAATCCCGGATCAAAAAGCAAAATGATTATTTTAATCAACGCATTGACGGGTTTTAAGCAATTTTCGATCAACGCACTGATGGTTTTTTCAAAAAAACGATCAATGCATTGATTGTTTTAGTGAACGATAAATATCATTTTGAAATAGGCGGAAAGAGCAAAACCGGGCAACAGATTAAAAGCCTTGAAAATGCTTTTATTGTTAAAGACAATATTGAAATCGGACACGGCAACATCATTCCTTTATGGCTTTTCGGGTTCCTTTATTAAGGCTTGTATCCTGCGGGATTTTACAAAGCTGTTTGGGATTTCTTGCCTGTGAGGTTGCCAGGACCAAATAGGGCATAATCAATCTGCTACCCATTAATTATCAACCCTGGCTGAAGAAATTGAAATTTTCTCCTAATCTGTTGTAATAACAAATCTGCACGCAAAAACTCAGTAATACATAGAAACAGACATTCAGCACATCAAGGCAGAAAGCATGATTGTAGTTGCAATCATAGCTTTACATTTATGCTAAATTCAAACTTTAGCGTCTTTGCGCCCTGGCGGTGTAAATCAATCAGGCTAAATAATCGTACCTTTGCCCCATGGAAACCCTAAGACAAAGCAAGGTAGCCCGCTTGCTGCAACGCGACCTGGGCGATATTTTCATCAAAGAAGCACGCCATATGCTCGATGGCGCCATGCTCACCGTTACCAAAGTGCGGGTTGCCCGCGATCTTTCATCAGCAAGGATTTATGTCAGCATTTTTGGTTTGAACGACAAAGAAAGCATCGTAAACAAGATCAATCAACAAGTGCGGGAAATACGCCATGTGCTTGGCGTGAGGATAAAAAATCAGGTAAGGGTTGTACCCGGATTGCATTTCCACCTCGACGACTCGCTGGACTACATTGAACATATTGACGAGTTGCTGAACGATTAATGTTTACCCACACATGCAGTACGACCCTATAAAAAAATCGCTTGGTTCCTTCGTTGGAAGCAGCCTGTTTATGCGAAGCATGTTTTATCGTATGCTGGACTTACTTTTATTGCGAACCTGGCACGTAAAACATATACTCAAAAAATGGTCCCATCACCAGCAAAAATCGCTGAATGTACTTGATGCCGGATCCGGTTTCGGGCAGTATTCCTGGTGGCTTGCCGGGAAATTCAAAAGCTGGCAAATTACCGCCGTTGATTTAAAGCAGGAGCAGGTTGACGACTGCAATGCCTTTTTCAGAAAAGCAAAAAGAAGCAACGTTGGTTTTGAAACCGCTGACCTCACAAAGTTCAACAGGCCTGATTCTTACAATCTGATCCTTTCTGTGGATGTAATGGAGCACATTGAAGATGACATTGCCGTTTTCCGGAATTTCTACGCCTCACTGAAACCAGGCGGAATGTTGCTCATCTCAACACCATCGGATCAGGGTGGGTCGGATGTGCATGATGAAAGCGGTTCCTCATTTATTGAAGAGCATGTAAGAGATGGTTACGGGAAACTGGAGATTCAGGAAAAACTTGCCCATGCCGGTTTCGAACGCAGCAGCGCAAAATATCAGTATGGAAGGCCGGGAAAATTGTCATGGAGACTATCCATGAAGTATCCTATTAAAATATTAGGGGTTTCAAAAATGTTTTTTCTTGTCCTGCCGTTCTATTACCTGCTGGTTTTTCCATTTTGCCTGATCCTGAATTACGCCGATGTAAGAATCAAACATAAAACCGGAACCGGGCTGATAGTAAAAGCATGGAAATAAACTGACAACTCCGATGAAATGTGCTCTTTCCTCAGATTTCACGAAGTAAACCAGTAACAAGCAACCAGCAACCAGCAACCAGCAACCGTATCACAGCATCACAAATAAATGAACCTCTCGCTCTACATAGCAAAACGTTACCTGGTTTCGAAAAAAAGCCACAACATTATAAACCTCATTTCCATCATATCGGTGGTGGGCGTTGCAGTGGGAACCATGGCGCTGATAATCGTTCTTTCGGTGTTTAACGGTTTTGAAAGCCTTGTAAAATCACTTTTCAACTCCTTTGATCCTGATCTGAAAATTACACTGGTTGAGGGCAAAACATTTTCGCCTGCTGCGATCCCTGAAAAAGAAATCAGAGATATTCCGGGTGTTGTGAGTTACACCCGGGTGCTTGAAGAAACAGCCCTGCTGAAATACCAGAACCGGCAGGCGCTTGTTAGCCTGAAAGGCGTGAGCAGGGAATTTACAGCTCATAGCGGGCTTGACAGCATGATGGTTCATGGCGAACTGCTGCTTGAACACGGCGATCGGAACTACATTGTGCTCGGCTATGGGGTTGCACAGGTTTTGGGGGCCAATCTGAATGACTACCTGAACCCGATCAATGTTTACGCTCCGGCCAGAAAAGGATATGTTGCCTCGCTTCCGGAACAGGCTTTTACAAACAGGATCATTTTCCCTTCCGGCATTTTTTCAGTTCAGCAGGATTTTGACACCCGTTATGCCATCGTACCCCTGCGGTTCGCCGAAAATCTTTTTGGATACGAATCAGAGATTACCGCACTGGAGATCGGCATTGACCGGCGCATAAAGTCGGAACGGGAAAAAAGCAAGATTAAAGAACAGGTTAAAGCCATTGCCGGAGAAGGCTTCCAGGTAAAAGACCGCTATGAACAGCAGGAGCTACTGTATAAAATCATGAAATCGGAAAAACTGGCAATATTTCTCATCATGGGATTTATTCTTTTTATTGCCACATTCAATATCATTGGAACATTGTCAATGCTGATCCTTGACAAAAAGAAAGACATTGCCGTGCTTTACAGCATGGGGGCCGGCGAAAACCTAATCAAACGCATCTTCATAGCCGAAGGCATGCTGATTTCATTTTCGGGAGCCATTGCCGGAATGCTGCTCGGGGCGCTGATTTGCTGGATACAAATCAGATTTGGCATTGTTCCGCTGCAGGCAGGCGGAGGTTCATTTGTTGTTGAAGCCTATCCGGTGGAACTTCAGTTCATTGACTTTTTCTATGTTTTCATCCTTGTTTTGGGCATCGGGCTGCCCGCTGTTCTGTATCCCGTTCGTAAGATCAGCAGAAAATATTTTGAACAGCGCCTGAACTGATAAAACCACAAAAAGGGTCTTGACACCAACAAAACAACCCATCGTATTAACCCCAATTATCTATAATAACCCAAAAAAGTGCCTTTTTTTGAACACATTTGGAAAGAAAAAAGTACTTTTGTAAATTGATGATTTTGGAGGTTAATACAAAACAGATTTAATTTCTCATGAACAAACTCTACTCTTACCTAGGCGCTATTTATCAGCGTGTTAAGTCTTCCATCCTGACTATTGCACTTGTTACGATATTCAGTTATGCCCTCGCAGGCCAATATGATATCCCGCTCAGGGAGTCAACAAACAGGGTGAACATTGTTGAAGACAACACCCAAACCCTTAAAGTAAAATACACCTTTGCCGGAATATCTTCTTTCGGGGTTTCGGCTGAAAGAGGGAATTTTAACGAACTGTTTATTCCCGGAACCTATTGGGTCGGGGAACTGGGAAGCCCAAAGCTTCCGGCTTCAAAAGACCTTATCGAAATACCATTCGGCGCTGAAGTCAGCGTAAAGGTCAACGGCTATAGTATAAGTGAATTCAGGCTAAGCGATCACGGAATCCTGCACAAGGTGATGCCGGTTCAGCCTTCGTTGCGCAAAGACCAGGATCCGACAGAAGTTCCTTTTGAATATAAATCGGAACTTTACCAAAGCGATGCCTTTATTGAACACCCGCTGGCTTCCGTCGAGATTCTGGGTGTAATGCGGGGTGTCAGGATTGCGAGGCTTACGGTTGCCCCTGTCAGCTACAACCCCGTAAAAGGTATGATCAGGGTTTTCAATGATATTGATGTTGAGGTTACTTTCAGCAACCCCGATGTGGCACTAACCAGGCATATCAAGGAATCAACATGGTCGCCATATTTTCAAAGTATTTACAACAACCTGCTGAACAATCCTTTGCATGGCTATCCCGATCATCCCGATCTGACAAAATATCCGGTAAAGTATCTGATAGTTTCCGACCGCATGTTCGAAAATGACCTGCAGCCTTTCATTGAATGGAAAACCAAAAAAGGCTTTGAAATTGTCATTGCCTATACCGATGTAATCGGCAGTTCCTATAACCAGATCCAAACCTGGATTCACAATCAGTACAACTCGGCTACACCGGATGATCCGGCTCCTACTTTTCTTCTTCTTGTTGGCGACACGCCTCAGATACCGGGCACAACAGGCTCCTCCTCAGGCAGGGTGACCGATCTTTACTATGCCAGCGTTGACGGGGATTATTTTCCTGAAATGTATTACGGGCGGTTTTCGGCCACCAATTCGGCCCAACTGGTTCCTCAAATTGAGAAAACCCTTTATTACGAAAAATATCAGTTTGCCGATCCCTCATTTCTTGATAAAGCCACCCTCATTGCCGGCGCCGACGGCACCTGGAATCCCCGTGTAGGTCAGCCGACTGTAATCTATGGCACCAATAACTATTTTAACGCAGCAAACGGTTATACCAATGTGTATGATTATCTTACAAGCCCTTATACCGGATGTTACGATCCGGAAAAAATAGCTGTAAGCCTGATCAACTATACAGCCCATTGCGGTCAGACCTCCTGGGGCGATCCTCTGTTATCGCAATCCATGGTAAACAATTTTGTGAACGCAGGCCAGTATCCGCTTTCAATCGGAAACTGCTGCCAGTCGGGCGATTTTGGTTATCCGGAATGCATAGGCGAAACCTGGATGAGAGCACCCAACAAGGGATCGGTAATTTACATCGGTTCAGCCCCAAACTCATACTGGTTTGAGGATTTCTACTGGGCCGTGGGCGCTTTTCCGATACAAGGCAACAACAACGGTTACGTTCCTACTTATGAAGAAACCACATGGGGGATGTACGACGCTCCGTTTGTGAGTGATTACGTCTCAGCCGGCGGCCTTGTATTTGTCGGCAATCTGGCCGTTACCGAAGTTCACATTCAGGGCTACCCCAGCCATTCGAGCCCCTTGTATTACTGGCAGGCCTACAATGTTTTGGGCGATCCTTCCGTGGTTACCTATAACACCCAGGGTTCGGACAACAATGTATCGCACCTGCCTGTTTTTCCCATCGGTCTTGATTTTTACGAAATTGAAGCCTCGCCGGGTTCCTATGTGGCCATTACCAAAGATGGTGTCATACATGGTACTGCGCTTGTTGGCGAAACAGGAATTGCAATTGTTGACATTGAACCCGTACTTTCCGGCGGAAACGTTGACATTGTTGTAACCAAACCCCAGTTCATACCATACATGACCCAGGTTCCGGCTGTAGCGCTTGACGGGCCTTTTATTGTTGTGAACGGGTTTTCAGTAAGCGATCCGCTTGGAAACAACAACGGCCTTGCCGATTTTGAAGAACAGATCAGCCTAAACATTGACCTGAAAAACGTGGGCAGTGAAGATTCAGATAATATCACAGGTGTTTTGAGTACTTCCGATGCCTATGTAACCATTGTCGGATCCGACACTTCCAGCTTTGGAATCGTTCCTGCCGACGGCATAGTTACTGTTTTTGATGCTTTTGTGCTTCAGGTTGCTGATAACCTGCCCGATCAGCATGTGGCCATTCTGAACCTCAGCATGAGCGACGGCGATGAAACCTGGACAGGAACCATCAGGCTTACGCTGAACTCGCCCGATATCAGGGTGTTTGACTCTTATGTTGTGGATGATTCCGGCAGTGGGAACAACAATGGTATTCTGGATCCGGGCGAAACCGCCAACCTGATCGTGAGCATTAAAAATTTCGGACATGCCGATGCAAACAATGTTTCGGTGAATTTTGAATCTGGAAGCCCGGATCTGATCATTCACTCGGGCCCTGCCCAAATTGAGCTTCTGGAGGTAAACCAAACAGCACAGGTTGTATTAAGTGTAACCGCTTCAGAAAACAACCCCATAGGAACCTTAATCCCGGTAGCTGTAACATCCGCAGCCGGCACTTACAGCCAGATGGAATTTGAACACACACTGATGGTGCTTGTCGGCATCATCCCGAATTATTTCATGACAAACGCCACAGAAACTACCTGCGTGGGGAATTTTTACGATTCTGGCGGCCCGAATGGAAATTATGGCAACAATCAGAACCTTACCATGACCTTTTTGCCATCATCGCCCGGCGGAAAAATAAAAGCCAGTTTTATCAGCTTTGATACGGAAAACACCTACGACAAACTGCATATTTACGATGGCACCAGTACTGCGGCAGCCCAGTTCCCTGGCAGCCCGTTCTCAGGCACAACCAGCCCTGGTGTGATTACCGCTACAAACAACCAGGGTGCACTAACCTTCCGGTTTACTTCCGATGGGTCGGTTAACAGACCAGGATGGCACGCTGAATTAAGCTGTGTGTTGCCAACCGAACCGCCGGCTTGCGCCACAAACCCGTTTCCCGCCAACAATACCGGCCAGATACCCTCTTTCACAACCTTGACATGGACAGGAGAGTATGCTGCATCTTACGATGTGTATTTCGGACCCGACCCCAATCCTCCTTTTGCAGCCAATGTGACCCAAGCCGAATACTCTCCGGAAATGTATCCAAACACAACTTACTACTGGAGAATAGCACCCAGAAATAACGTAGGCCCAAATAACGGATGCGAAACCTGGTCGTTTACAACTAGTGACCACATTTACCTGATGGGCGATGATGTGGTTGAAGTAAGCACCGGGCTGTTCTACGATACTGGAGGCCCAGGCAACAACTATTCAAGCAACGAAGATTATTCAATGACATTTACCCCGCTTGCCCCGGGATATATGCTTGAATTTGATTTCGACTTTTTCAGCACCCAGAACGGTTATGACCAGCTATATATTTATAATGGCTCCGACATGGATGCCCCGCAAATATCAGGCAGCCCGTTTAGTGGCACAAATGGCCCGGGCTTAATCACTGCCGATAATGATCAAGGTTCGCTAACCTTCAGGTTTGTTTCAAACGAAACTTACAATATGCCCGGCTGGGCGGCATCATTCCGTTCAATCGGACCGCTGGCAGCTTTTCCAATCGCAAGTTCGCAGGAATTGTGCCCCGGGGAAATATCACAACTGCTCACTCAAGCCATTGGGGGAACCGGAAGCTATTCCTACACCTGGACCCCGGAAACAGGCCTGAACTATTGTCATATTGCCAATCCGGTTGCAAGCCCTGAAAGCACAACTCAATACACGGTAACCATCAGCGATGGAGTAAGCACTGCCCAGGCTATTGTAACCATTCACATTCATGATGTTACACCGCTTGACCTCGGCTCCGACACCATAGTTTGCGCTTACGAAACCGTTGTTTTAAATGCCTATTTGCCAGGCGCAACCAGTTATCTGTGGCTTCCCGGTGGCGAAACCACCCCGTCCATTTCGGTTGATACCGCCATTTATGGAATGGGGTCGCATGTTTTCAGGGCTATTGTTACCGACAGTAACGGTTGTCTGATTGAGGATGAAATCAGGGTAACCTTTGAAGTCTGTACCGGTTTTGAAGACAAGCTAAACGATATCTCTGTAAGCATTTACCCCAACCCTGCAAATGCTGAACTCAATATCCTGATCAGAGGCAAACTGAGTTATGCCAACTTTGCCATCCTGAACTATCAGGGGCAGATGATTTATTCAGAAACCCTGAATCAGATATCCGGGCAGGTATTAAAACAACTCAATGTGGCCGCTTACCCCAGGGGCATCTATTACATCAGAATCAATACCGAAGAGAATGTAATTATCAGAAAACTAGTTATAAATTAATTTTAATCCTCTACAATTAACTTTTCGCAAAATGCAGGCAGATCATTATATGAGTGCCGGCATTTTTTCGGAGCAAATTAAAATGCCATGAAAAAAAAGAGTCTTTTCCTGTTATCATTGTTGTTAAGTTTTGTCTTTGTTTCAGGTCAGAGATGGGTTCCAATCAAAAGCGATTCGCCCCAGGCCGCAAGGATTGAGCTTATTTCATCTGACATTGAAACAACTACCATCAGTATTAAGGTTGATGGATATGAGATGACACCCGTTTCTACGCCCAACGGAATTGAGTACATTATTGGTTTACCTCAGGCTGTTTCCATGCATGAGGAAGGTTCACCGGATCTTTACAAGCTGGCCGTTTCAGCGATTATTCCAGACCTTGCTGAAATGGAATTAAGCATTCTTCACTCGGAATTTACCGATTTCTACAACATTGACATAGCCCCTTCAAAAGGCCATATTCTTCGTAGCCAGGATCCGAATTCCATCCCGTATACTTACGGGCCGGTTTACCAGACCGACGCTTTTTTCCCGGCTGATATTGCCAGTTTGCAGGAACCTTATATTTTCAGGGACTTCAGGGGACAGGCTGTTACCATCAATCCATTTCATTACAACCCGGTAGAACGCATGCTGAGGGTTTACCATAACATAACCCTGAAAATTGAAAATACCGGAACCGGCAATTTGAACTTATTTAACCGCAGCACACCCATTGAAGGCATTGACATGGAATTCAACAGTCTTTACACGCGCCAGTTCATAAATTATGAGCAAAACCGTTATCCCGTTCTTGCGGAAGAAGGAAACTTCCTCATTATTGCCCACGGACCTTTTATGAATGACATGCAACCCTTTGTTGAATGGAAAAAGACCATAGGAAGGCATACCGAAATGGTGAATGTTGCCACCATCGGAAACACAACCACAGCCATCAAGGACTATGTGCTTAACTATTACAACACCAATGGCTTAACACACCTTCTCATTGTTGGCGATCACCAGCATGTTCCAGCGCAGAACCTTGGAGGTAACAATGGCTATGGCGACAGCTGGTATGGACAGTTGGTCGGGAACGATTCTTTTAATGAGGTTTTTGTAGGAAGATTTTCAGCAGAAACACCTGCGCATGTGCAAACCCAGGTTCAGCGTATGATTGAATATGAGCGCGATATGAATGCCAGTGACACCTGGTTGAATGTCGGGATGGGTATTGCCCGTAATGAAGGTACCGGCAACGGGCATAATGGCGGCGAAAACGATTATGTTCACATGGATTATATCCGCGACAGCCTGCTGAATTTTACCTACGTAGAAGTTCACAAGGCTTATGACGGTAATGTGCCTGGCGTTCCCAACACAAATGCAGCCCTTATGTCGGAAATGATCAACAATGGTGTAAGCATCATCAACTTCTGTAACCACGGGTCACAAACAGGCTGGAGTGTTGGTAATTTCAGCATTTCAAATGTCAACGCGCTTACCAATACCGGAAAGTTGCCCTTTATCTGGTCAGTTGCCTGCGACAACGGAAGGTTTACCAGCGGTGACTGTTTTGCCGAAGCCTGGCTGAGGGCCACCCATAACAGTACGGGCCAACCTACAGGAGCCATTGGAACAATGATGTCGTGGATATCTCAGCCCTGGACCCCACCTATGACCGGACAAGATGAAATGGTTACTATATTGGTTGAAAAGCGCGAACACATCAAACGCACCATGGGCGGGCTTTCAATCAACGGAAGCATGAAGATGATTGACCTTCACGGTTCAGAAGGAATCAGAACACATAATTCCTGGCTGTTATTCGGCGATCCTACCTTACAGGTTCGCACCGATATCCCTCAAAACATGATTGTTTCGCATACAGATGCCGCTTTGATCGGCTGGCCGGAATATACCGTTAACTGCAACACTGAAAATGCCTATGTGGCACTAACCATCAACAACGAAATTGTGGGAACAGGTTATGTAAACGGTGGATCGGCAACCATTCAGCTTAATCAGCCATTCAGCGAGCCCGGAACACTGAAAATTGCCATTACGGCTTTTAATAAAATAACCTATATCGAAGAAATTGATATTATTCCTGCCGAAGGGCCATACCTGATGTACAGCAGCAACGTAATAAACGATGCACAGGGAAACAATAATGGTCTTGCCGAATATGGCGAAATAATATTGCTTGGCGTTGGGATACAAAATATGGGATTGGATGATGACTCAGAAGTGGTTGCAACCCTCAACTCTACCTCACCTTATGTTACCATTATTGACAACCAGCAGTACTTCGGCGAAATTGACGCCGAGTCAACTGTTTTTGTTTCCGATGCATTTTCATTTCAGGTTGCCGGAAATGTGCCCGACAATACCATGGCTCAATTCACTTTAACCATGACCGGAAGCGAAGCGGTGTATCAAAGCAATTTCAATATCACGCTGTACGCTCCGATATTGAAAACCGGAAGCTATATGATTTCCGATCATCTTGGGAACAATAACGGTGTAATTGAACCCGGTGAAACCGTATTTCTTTTTATCGAAACCAGCAACAGCGGTGGCGGGCATGCCTATGATACAGAGGCCTTTATTAACATGAACAGTGAATATATTACTGTAAACAACAGCGAAGCCAGTATTGGAAAAGTTGCAAGCTCCGACAAGCGGTACGGCGTTTTCAGTTTATCGGTCAGCCCCGATGCACCGGATAACACCAATGTTTCATTTGATTTCTCAGCCAACGCCGGCTATTATGAAACTGAAAAATCGTTTAACCTGAAAATCGGATCCATTGTTGAAGATTTCGAAACAGGCGACTTTTCCATGTTCAATTGGGAGTTTTCAGGCGATGCCGACTGGGTAATCGTTTCCAACGTTGTTCATGAAGGACAGTATGCCGCAAAATCGGGTAACATAACACATGCACAGTCAACAGAAATGAAGCTTACACATAATGTTGCCGCACCGGGGAGCATTTCATTTTACCGGAAAGTTTCCTCAGAAGCCGGTTACGATAAGCTGGAATTCTTCATTGACAACATTAAATACGGCGAATGGCACGGCGAAAGAAACTGGGATAAAGTAGCCTACAATGTTACACCAGGCGAGCGCACATTCAGGTGGGTGTATACAAAAGATGCGTCGGCATCGTCGGGCAGCGACTGCGCATGGATTGATTACATCCAGCTTCCACCCTACTCGGCTACCGTTGCCTATGCCGGCGACGATGGCCTGATATGTGGTAATGAAACTTTTATACCCAATGGTTTTGCCAACAATTATGTCAGCGTAATGTGGACTTCCTCAGGAAGCGGATCTTTCGATAATCCTGCATCCCAGAACCCTGTTTACACACCAAGCGCTGCCGATATCAGTAGCGGATCCGTTGTTCTTACATTTACCGCCTATGGTTCAAACAACATGGTTGACGACCTCGTACTCACATTTGCCGCGCAGGCGTTTGCTTTTGCGGGGGGCGATGCAGAAGCCTGCGAAAATGACGTGTTCATTTTAAGCAATGCCGACGCAGACAATTTTACCAGCCTCCTGTGGAGTACCTCGGGTAGCGGTACATTCGACGATGCCTCTTCGCTACATGCTACATACATGCCCTCAGAACAAGACATTCAAAACGGTTCTGTTGTTCTTACACTTCACGCCGATAATGACAGCGGCTGCGGAGAAGTTTCAAACCAGATGACTTTAAGCTTTGTTGAACAGGCCCAGGCGAATGCCGGCAATGCCATTCAGGTTTGTGCAGGCGAAACTGCCCAACTGGCCGGATCGGCTGTTCATTACTCATCGCTGCTGTGGTCAAGCTCAGGCAATGGTACCTTTAGCGATCCTGCTATTCTGAACCCTGTATACACCCCTGGTGAAGCAGACATCGCACAGGGCGAGGTAGTGCTTACACTAAACGCCCAGGGAATTGGAACCTGCCCCGATGCATCCAGCCAGTTGGTTTTATCAATTAACCCCTTGCCAACAGCCGTGATCAGCGGAAACACTTCAGTTTGCTCCGGCCAAAGCGCAGAGTTACAAATTATGCTTACCGGAACACCCCCGTGGATTGTTACCACCGCTTTTGAGAGCGAAGGTCTTTTGATCAGCGAAACACCCTATCTGCTGGTGGTAACCCCTGAAGAAACAACTACTTATAAAATTCTTTCGGTTTCCGATGCCAACCTTTGTTCCAACACAGTTGTGAGCGAAGCCACTGTTACGGTTGAACATTCACCAATCGCACCATTAATGCCTGCCGGACCGGCGGAAGTGGACTATGCATACAATATGTCCTCAGTATTTACGATTAATGAAGTAGAATCAGCTACCGGTTATACCTGGACAATTGAACCCGGAACTGCCGGGACCATTGCTGCAAACGGAATCGAAGCTACAGTTTCCTGGGCAGACAATTTCCAGGGAAATGTTAGCATTTCTGCCAAAGCTTACAACGATTGCGGCGAATCAACGGCTTCTGAAACCAAACAGGTGGAACTGAAAAACACCATCGGCATACCCGGATTATCCGGCCAGGTTGCTTTAAGCATTTATCCCAACCCAGGTGATGGCAGGATTTCCCTTGAGATAGAAACAATTCGTCCTGTGACTGCCGATCTTAGGGTGGTTAACCTTCTCGGGCAAACAGTATACGGAGAAAGCGGTCTCCATATTCACGGCCAGACAATCATTTCGGTTGATCTCAGTCATCTTGAAAGAGGAATCTATTTACTCTCTCTGAACAATGCCGACGGTGTTGTTCATAAGAGGATAATTATTCAATAAAAATGAATCATGGCAAAAGGAAGGCAGATTGAAACCGCCTTCCTTTTGCATTTTAATTCAAATAAGCACACGAAGTTATTAAGTAATCTTCCGGCTTAAAAAGGTATAAACTAAAGTCGCTCTATTATGAAAAAATCATTACTATTTCTTTTTTGTTTCAGCATTGCTTTATTCAACATTTCCCCCGTCGCAGGCGGAGAGCCTGTTATCACAGCTACACTTAGTCAGGAACTCTCTGACATGGAAGCGAATGATCTGATCCGCATCAACATTGCGCTCAGAGATCAGTACGACGCAGAATCGCTGCAGGCTTCAACCAGAAACCTTTCGGCCGAAACCAAGCGAAACATTGCCATAAACGAACTGAAAGCTTTCTCGGCACGAACCCAGTCATCGCTGCTAAATATGCTCCATTCTTATGAAAGCCTGGGAAGTGTTAAAAACATCAAGCCTTTCTGGATTGCCAACGTAATTAATTGCTATGCCACTCCGGAGCTGATAGAAGTGCTTGCGCTTCGCAACGATGTCTGGTTTATTGACTATGATCAGGAGTACCAGATGATTGATCCGGGAAGCTACGAAGACAGCGAAGAAATCATGAATCCGGAAGGGATCACTGAAATAACCTGGAATGTGTCGAAAGTAAACGCCCCGCAGGTTTGGGACCTCGGATTCAAGGGAGAAGGCATTGTGGTATCAGTGCTGGACACCGGGGTTAATTACAACCACAACGATATCAAAAACAATATGTGGGAGCATCCTGATTATCCCTATCACGGCTGGAACTATATTGCCAATAACAACAACCCTATGGACGACCACGGGCATGGCACCCATTGTGCCGGAACCGTTGCAGGCGACGGCACATCCGGATCGCAAACCGGGGTTGCACCCAAAGCCAAGATCATGGCAATGAAAATTCTGAACAGCCAGGGAGGCGGAACGCCAGGAGGCGTTTGGAGCGGCATCGAATTTTCGGTTGACAACGGAGCGCATGTTTTAAGTCTTTCGCTCGGCTGGACAAATGCTTCAAACTCCGACCGCCAGGTCTGGAGAAATACTTTTAACAATGCATTGGCTGCAGGTGTGATTTCGGCAGTGGCCGCCGGCAATGAAGGAAATATGCAATGGCTTTATCCGATCCCGAATAACGTCAGAACACCAGGTAATGTACCTCCACCCTGGCTTCATCCTGACCAAACGCTCACCGGCGGAACATCAGGGGTAATGAGTATCGGAGCAACCAACAGCAACGACGGGCTGGCCGGGTTTTCGGGCCGCGGACCTGTTACCTGGCAAAGTGTTCCCACTTACAACGATTATGCCTACAACCCGGGAATGGGTCTGATCAGACCCGATGTTGTTGCTCCCGGCGACAATGTTAAATCACTGATACATACAAACAACAGTGGTTATACCACCATGAGCGGAACATCAATGGCCACGCCCTGCGTTGCAGGCGTGATGGCGCTGATGCTGTCGAAAAATGAAAACATCTCTCCCGAACTGATGTGTGAAATCCTTGAAACCACTACCGTTGTGCTCACACCCGGAAAAAACAACAATACCGGTTCCGGCAGGGTTGATGCACTTGCCGCTGTAAATGCCGTGGTTTCGGCAGGACCGGAATATTTTAGCCACACCATTAATGATGCACAAGGTAATAACAATGGTATGATCAATCCAGGGGAATTCATACACTTATCAATTAGTATTAAAAACGCAAGTACTGATGCTGTTAACAATGTAACTGTTCAGCTTTCGTCACCTTCACCATATATTCAACTCATTGATAGTGTTGAATTCTACGGCAATTTTGCCCCGGGGCAAATAATCGAAATCGAAGATGGGTTTGCTTTTCAGGTTGCAGAAAACATCCCCAATAACCAAAGGATACATTTTGGTGTAGTTTGTAACGATGGCGTTTTTCAGTGGGATAGTGAATTTTACATTGACGCTTCCTCCCCAAGGCTGCTTCTGAAAAATCTGCTTGTCAACGATCACGATGGCAACCTGAACGGATTGCTGGATCCGGGTGAGTCGGCCGCAATTTTCATCAACACAGTCAACTCAGGCGCTTTTGAAGCACAGGATGTAACAGGATCTTTAACAACGTCATATCCCCACATTCTGATTGAAACCCATGAGTTTTTTCATGACCACATCGCGGCTTCCGACAGCATTGAAGGATACTTTACGCTCAGCCTGCTTCCTGGAGCCGAAGCAGGTGATGCCATTTATCTCACTTATACAGTGGATTACGGAGCATTCACAACCGAAAGGAATTATACCTTGCATGTATCAGCAACCATTGAGGATTTTGAAACAACAGATTTCTCACGATTTAACTGGAGCTCAAGAGGCCATGCTACATGGAATGTGGTGCGTTTTGGATCGGTAACACCCATTGATGGCGAATACGCAGCCCGCTCGGGCATCATCAGCGGCAGTCAGCGAAGCGAATTATCACTCACATATTATGTTTCGCAGGATGATACCATTTCGTTCTACTATTATGTTTCCTCAGAATCAGGCGGAGATTTTCTGAAATTCAGCATCAATAATGTTTTACAGGATCAGTGGTCGGGCGAAAGCGGATGGCAGTTTGTTTCGTTCCCTGTTACTTCAGGTAATAAGATTTTTAAATGGGAGTATGAAAAGAATGCCTCTGGTTCGTCAGGCATGGATATGGCCATGATTGACCATGTTGTTTTACCTCCGGGACAAACAACCACAGTGTTTGCAGGAGAAAACAGTATGATTTGCAACAACCAGCATTACGATGCCCAGGGAACCGCCAGCTACTATACTCAAAGCATCTGGACAAGTTCCGGCGACGGTTATTTTAGCAGCCCCAGCAGCCTGTCCACGCAATATTTCCCGGGCACACTTGATCTTGAAAGTGAAAGTGTGATCCTGACTCTGGAAGTAACAGGAATCAGCAACATTATCTCACACTCTGCAACACTTGGTTTCGTGCCGGCAGCAGAAGTTTACGCAGGTGAAGATATTGAAATCTGCGAAGGTAATCCGGTGATGATTGAAGATGCCACTGCTTTAAATTACACCCTGCTGACCTGGTCAGGCAACGGAAGCGGAACATTTGACGATCCGCATGCCCTTCAAACTTTCTATACGCCAAGCACACAGGATATTGAAAACGGAAGCGTTGTGATCACACTTACAGCCAAAGGCATGGCAACATGTGAGGATGTGGAAAGCAGTTTCACCCTGACCATTCATGCTTTGCCAACGGCCATGCTGAGCGGCGACGTTGACATTTGCCATGGCGAACAGGCCCAGTTAAGCATTCTGCTCACCGGCACACCTCCCTGGGAAGTGCTCACCAGCATGGACGACCAGCCACTGCTGATCAACACCTCTCCATACCAGTTCAGCGTCTCGCCCGATGTCAGCACGGTTTACAGCCTTATCAGCGTTTCCGATGCCAATATGTGTTCAAACAATGCTGTTGGCCAGGCAAGTGTAAATGTCTCCTTCATACCTGCAAACCCGGAAATGCCTGCAGGCCCTGCCGATGTAGATTACGCCTATGTTACCTCTTCGGTGTACACCATCAGTGAGGTGGAAAATGCAAACACTTACATGTGGGGAATTGAGCCTGTGCATGCCGGAAGCCTGGCTGCAAACGGAACAGAGGCAACAGTTTCCTGGGCCGACAATTTCCAGGGCGAAGTGGATATTTTCGTTCTTGCACAGAACGAATGCGGGAATTCCGCTTTATCGGACATCAAAAAAGTGAACCTGAAAAACACAACAGGCATAGCCGGCAAGGATGGCCGGATCACATTAAACCTCTATCCGAACCCCAGCACAGGAATGTTTACCCTGATGGTGGGATCGCCACAGGCAATAGATATTGACCTGAACATTGTGAACCTGCTTGGACAGGTGGTTTACACCCAAAGCAACATCAGTGTGAAAGGGCAGTCAACGCTCAGCATTGATCCCGGAAACCTTGATGTGGGCATTTACATGGTTACCATTATCAGCCCGCATGTAATTGCAAACAAAAAGCTGATAATAAGCAGATAACATACAAAAAAAGGGTGGCCTGAACGGCTGCCCTTTTTTATCTTCAGAACCTTATACATACTGTAATTGTTAATAATTCGTAGTTAACCAAAACAATACCATTATGAAAAAATTCGCTACACTTTTTGCCTTTTTGTTGGTGGCGGCAATATCATTCCCGGTCGCCTTCTCACAGGTTCTCTCCGAAGAACTGCGGCAGGAAATGATTAAGTCATCCGGCGATGGACTGATTAACATCAACATTATTATGGCTGAACAATATGATGTTCAGATCCTTACAGACATGACCCGTACATTGGCCCGCAAAGACAAGCGCAGGGTTGTGGCCGCAGAGTTAAAATCATATGCTGAAACATCACAGGCTGAGGTGTTGAGGATACTCTATTCCTTCGAGACCACTGCCCAGGCTGCTGACATTCAACCCATGTGGATTGCCAATGTTATTTCGTGCTATGCAACTCCTCCGGTTATTGAGTACCTTTCTGAACGATCTGACATAAGCTATATTTATCTGAACAAGTATCAGATCATGATTGATCCTATCGTAGACGAAACCCCGCACGGCCCTGAAGGGATTACAGAAATAACCTATAACATATTACAAATGAACGCCCATGAAGTGTGGGATTTAGGCTATGAGGGCGAAGGTGTAGTGGTTGCTGTTCTTGACACAGGCGTGAATTACAATCACAACGACATCAAAAACAATATGTGGGAGCATCCGGACTTCCCATTTCATGGCTGGAACTTCGTAAACAATACCAATAACCCAATGGATGACCACATCCTGGGTGGCCATGGTACCCATGTGGCCGGAACCGTTGCCGGCGATGGAACATCAGGGTCGCAAACCGGTGTGGCGCCCAAAGCAAAAATTATGGCGCTGAAGGTACTGAATTCATTCGGCGGCGGGTCTGAATCCAATGTCTGGAACGCCCTGCAATTTGGCATTGACTATGAAGCTGATGTGCTGAATCTTTCTCTCGGATGGCTGCATGCAAGCAACCCGAACCGTACTGTTTGGAGAAACACTTTTAATAATGTGCTGGCGGCAGGCATCATTGCATCGGTTGCCGCCGGCAATGAAGGAGAAGAGTTGGGGCAATATCCTGTTCCTGACAATGTGCGCACACCCGGCGATGTTCCTCCACCCTGGCTGCATCCCGATCAGACCCTTACCGGTGGAATTAGCTCGGTAGTAAGCGTTGGGGCTACTAATATCAACAACCAGGTTGTTGGTTTTTCATCACGAGGCCCTGTAACCTGGCAAAATGTATCGGGTTATAACGACTACGCCTACAACCCGGGAATGGGTCTGATCCGTCCTGATGTGGTAGCACCCGGAGACAATATCAAATCACTTTCGCGTACCAATAATTCGGGATACAATACCATGAGCGGAACATCTATGGCGGCTCCGGGTGTTGCCGGAGTCATGGCGCTGATGCTGTCAAAAAACCCCGATCTGACCCCCGCACAGATCAGCCAGATTCTGGAAGAAACAACATTTGTGCTCGCACCCGGAAAAAACAACACTTCCGGATCGGGGCGGGTTGATGCGCTCGCAGCCGTCAACGCGGTTCCCACTTCAGGAGTAGTGTATCATGCACATCAGATTGATGATTCCGAAGGAAATAACAACGGAAGCGTAAATCCTAACGAATATATCTATCTTACCATTGAGGTTGTAAATGAAGGAAGTTCGGCCGTTGAAAATGTTGCGGCTGCGCTTTCTTCACCATCAGAGCATGTGCAGATTATTGCAGCAAACAGCCACTACGGTGACCTTGCCCCGGGGCAGATTGTGGGTGTTACAAACGGCTTTTCATTTGAGGTTTCGGACGTCATTCCCGATGGCTACATGATACAATTTATTCTGACATGCAGCTCGGGGGATTTCAGTTGGGAAAGCGAATTCTTTATCCATGCAGAATCGCCTGATCTGAGACCCCGATCATTGGCTATTAACGACCATGAAGGCAATCTTGATGGTATTCTTGATGCTGGTGAAACAGCTGATATTTTTATAAACACTTTCAACATCGGGAAATTCGAAGCCGAAAATGCAACGGCTGTGCTTTCAACAGAATATCCACATGCATTAGTCACCAGCAACGAATTCCATTTTGATCACATCGCAGCTGCCGATAGTGCAGAAGCTTTTTTCACTATTTGGATCCTTGACGATGCCCAACCCGGCGACCAGATACTGTTTAATTATACGGTTGATTATGGCAGTTTCAGCGTTAATAAAGAGTACATTGTGCATGTGTCTGCTATTGTTGAGGATTTTGAAACAAATGATTTCAGCCGCTTCAATTGGTCTACCCGCGGGCATGAACTCTGGCAGATTATTGTTTGTGGTGTCATACCCCCGGTTGACGGCAACTATGCCGCGCGTTCCGGCGTGATCACACACAATCAGCGCAGCGAACTCACTCTGAATTATTATGCAGCTCAGGACGATTCCATCGGTTTCTATTATTGGGTTCATTCCGAAGAAGGTGGAGATTTCCTTAAGTTTTATATCGACAATGTACTTCAGGATCAATGGTCGGGCGAAACAGGCTGGCAATGGGCAAGTTTTCCTGTAAATGCCGGAAACAGGATCTTTAAATGGGAATATATTAAAAATGCCGAGATATCAGTAGGCAACGACATTGCTTTGATTGATTACGTGAAGCTGCCGCCGGGCAACCTCCCGCGGGTTTATGCCGGTGAAAATGCGGAAATATGTGCCGATGATATTTTCTCCCTAAACGCTGTTGCAGAGAATTTTACCCACCTTGCATGGACAAGTTCCGGCGATGGCAGTTTTACCAGCCCGCACAATCTGACAGGCGACTACATCCCGGGTCCACAGGATTTGCAAAACCAGGAAGTTACCCTTACACTGAAAGCCCATGGCACAAACAATATCCTGCATCATTCCCTCGATCTGCACATTGTTCATGCACCTGAGGTAATGGCTGGAAGCGATATCTCCATCTGCAGCGGAGATGTGCTTATTCTTAATGACGCCCATGCTGAGAATTATATCCTGCTGACCTGGTCAGGCAACGGAAGCGGAACATTTGACGATCCGCATACCCTTCAAACTTTCTATACGCCAAGCACACAGGATATTGAAAACGGAAGCGTTGTGATCACACTTACAGCCAAAGGCATGGCAACATGTGAGGATGTGGAAAGCAGTTTCACCCTGACCATTCATGCTTTGCCAACGGCCATGCTGAGCGGCGACGTTGACATTTGCCATGGCGAACAGGCCCAGTTAAGCATTCTGCTCACCGGCACACCTCCCTGGGAAGTGCTCACCAGCATGGACGACCAGCCACTGCTGATCAACACCTCTCCATACCAGTTCAGCGTCTCGCCCGATGTCAGCACGGTTTACAGCCTTATCAGCGTTTCCGATGCCAATATGTGTTCAAACAATGCTGTTGGCCAGGCAAGTGTAAATGTCTCCTTCATACCTGCAAACCCGGAAATGCCTGCAGGCCCTGCCGATGTAGATTACGCCTATGTTACCTCTTCGGTGTACACCATCAGTGAGGTGGAAAATGCAAACACTTACATGTGGGGAATTGAGCCTGTGCATGCCGGAAGCCTGGCTGCAAACGGAACAGAGGCAACAGTTTCCTGGGCCGACAATTTCCAGGGCGAAGTGGATATTTTCGTTCTTGCACAGAACGAATGCGGGAATTCCGCTTTATCGGACATCAAAAAAGTGAACCTGAAAAACACAACAGGCATAGCCGGCAAGGATGGCCGGATCACATTAAACCTCTATCCGAACCCCAGCACAGGAATGTTTACCCTGATGGTGGGATCGCCACAGGCAATAGATATTGACCTGAACATTGTGAACCTGCTTGGACAGGTGGTTTACACCCAAAGCAACATCAGTGTGAAAGGGCAGTCAACGCTCAGCATTGATCCCGGAAACCTTGATGTGGGCATTTACATGGTTACCATTATCAGCCCGCATGTAATTGCAAACAAAAAGCTGATAATAAGCAGATAACATACAAAAAAAGGGTGGCCTGAACGGCTGCCCTTTTTCTTTCCTGACAATTTATACCCCTGAAAAAAACAGGATTGGTAAGTTGATTGTATCTTCGTAGGACATTTTAATGAAAATGAGAATACGTTTACAAATAATCATTTTTCTGCTTGCCGGTTTAGCATCTGCTGCGTGGACTTCCAATCCTGTAATCAGGCCAAACCTTCAGCGTGTTTTTCCCAGCCTGGCTGCTGATACCATGGTGCGCATCAACATCGTAATGCTTGAGCAATATCCTGTCCATGAATTATTTGACAAATACAAAGCCCTTGAAGGCACCCCGAAGCGCAATGCGGTTATTAATGAACTTAAATCATTTTCAGCCTCGCACAAACAAGATCTGTTAGACTATCTTGGCTCAGAAAAAGAAAGAGGTTCGGTTACAGCCATCCGAACCCTTTGGATAGCAAATATCATCAACTGCTATGTAAAACCACACATTATCCATGAACTTGCAGGCAGGGCAGACATTCAAAGCCTTGATCTTGACCCGGAACAACAGATCATTGATTTCCAGCCGGTTTTGTCGTCGCTGCAAAGCCATTCAAATATGGAAACAGCATGGAATGTTGCCCGTGTAAACGCCCCACAGGTTTGGGCCCAGGGATATACCGGCCAGAACATAGTGGTGAGTGTAATTGATTCGGGTGTGAACTACGAGCACAACGATTTTGGCAATATGTGGGAGCACCCGGATTTCCCTAATCATGGCTGGAATTTTGTGCATGGCAACAACGATCCAATGGATGACCATGGCCATGGAACGCATGTTGCCGGAACGATTGCCGGAAACGGATCTTCCGGTTCGCAGACAGGTGTGGCCCCCGGAGCCTCCATCATGGCAATAAAAGCCCTCACAGCAACAGGTTCAGGAACAGAGTTCAACGTGTGGAGCGCCATAGAATTCTCGGTGAATTATGGTGCGCATATAATCAACCTTTCTCTCGGCTGGACAATCATTCATAACCCTGACCGGGCATCGTGGCGAACGGTAATGAACAATGCACTTGCCGCCGGCGTAATCGCAGCAGTTGCGGCAGGCAATGAAGGCAACAATCTGTTTACCTATCCGGTACCAAACAATGTGCGCACTCCGGGCGATTGTCCGCCTCCCTGGCTTCATCCTAACCAGACACTCAGCGGGGGAGTTTCATCGGTTGTGACTGTCGGCGCCACCAATACCGACGACAACCTGGCCGGCTTTTCATCAATGGGCCCTGTAAGTTGGGGAAGCATTCCCGGTTTTAACGACTACCCTTTTAATCCGGGCATGGGGCTGATACGGCCTGATGTTGTTGCACCGGGAGTGAATATCCGCTCACTGGCACATTTCAATAACACCGATTATGTTGACGGGTGGCAGGGAACCTCAATGGCTACACCCTGTGTAGCCGGAACCATGGCATTGCTCCTGTCAAAAAACCCCTCCCTTACTCCTGCACTCATCAGTCAGGTTCTGGAGGAAACCGCAACCTCTCCTTTTCCGTTCAAAAACAACCAGTTTGGTTCAGGACTAATTGATGCTTTTGCAGCTTTTAATGCCATTCCCTTCCCCGGGCCTTCATACCACTCGCACGCATATTATAATTCAGACCAGGAATCTGTTGATAGTATTTTTCCAGGCCTTTCTGCCCTGCTTACGCTGGATCTCATCAACACCGACAGCATTGCTATTGACAGTGTATATGTTTTGCTCACAAACCCTTCCGCATATATTACCATGGGCGACAGCATGGAATACTACGGCAGGTTTGAGCCGGGAGAGATCAGAAGCCGTGAGTTTGCCTTTTCATTCCTCACCTCGGATACTATTCCGGGTGGCTATATGGTAAGGTTTGAAATTAAATCGCACAATGCTAATGAAAGCTGGATCAGCACCTTTACTGATGTTGCCTTTGGCCCTCATCCGCAAACAGGCGAAATGCTGGTTATTGACACACTGGGCAATCAAAACGGAAGGCTGGATCCGGGAGAAACAGCCACTATTAAAGTGCTCAACACCAATACGGGGCAATGGGCCACACCGCCTTCTGTTGCTTTCATAAGCTGCGCAAGCCCTTATTTGATCATTGATACGGAATCAAGCCAGGTAGGATCAATTGAACCCGGCGATACGATTTATTCCACCTTCCAGGTGCATGTTGACCCACTCACACCGGTTGGCAGTGTGCTGGAATTCGAATATGTATTATCGGCTCATCCATACCTGGTTCGGGAATGGTATTACCAAACGGTTGGCCTTGTAATTGAAGACTTTGAATCAGGAACATTTTCATCTTTTAACTGGAAACACGCCGGGCATAAACCCTGGATTGTTTCTTCAGGCAATGCATTCGAAGGAATGTATGCTACACACAGCGGACAATTGACACATAGTCAGTATTCGCAATTATTTATCGAAGCCACGGTAGCCGGTAACGATAGCATCTCTTTCTATCGCAAGGTATCATCAGAGGAATATTTTGATTTTCTTAACTTCCGCATCAATGATTATGTAGTTGGGGCCTGGTCGGGCGAAAAAGATTGGGAAAGGGTTGTTTTCCATCTTCCTCCCGGTCCAACAACCTTCAGATGGGAATATCGTAAGGATCAAAGCATTTCGGCAGGCGAAGACAAGGCATGGATTGACTACATTGTTTTTCCGGGAATGCTGAAAGTGAGTGCAGGCGGTAATGCAGAAATCTGCCCCGGCGATTCACTTCAGCTTGAAGGCGAAGCCATGAACCATACTTCTGTATTATGGAACACAACCGGTACGGGTTATTTCAGCGATTCAGGCATACTGAACCCGGTTTATTATCCGGGACTGGAGGACATTCTCAATGGTGGAGCAAATCTCAAACTCACGGCTTTTGGTTTGAACACCTATGCCATTGATGAGATCACACTCAGCATCATTCCTCCCACCCTGGCATACGCCGGTCAGGATACAACAAGTTGTGAGGGAATGCCGGTATTGCTGTCATCAGCGGAAACGCAATTTAGTGATTCTGTTTTATGGATCAGTTCGGGAACCGGCGAATTTGACAATCCCGTTCTGCTTCACCCAACCTATTATCCGGGCCAGGAGGATGTGCTTGCCGGATCGGTGCAACTCTCAATGATCGCTTACGGCCTGAAACAATGCAGTACCGATACTTCTTCGATAACGCTCTTATTCATAGAACCACCATTCGTGTATGCCGGGCCAGATACAGCTTTATGCATGATTTATGATTACCATGCCATACATGCCATTGCCGAAAACCACGACGGAGTACTCTGGACAACTTCGGGATCAGGAACCTTTAACAACCAAACCATACTCCACCCGGTTTACGCACCCAGCGAACTTGATTATGAGCGGGGGTTCGCCAAGCTAACTTTACATGCGGCAGGAATAGATGCATGTGCAAACGCATCATCCTCAATGATATTATTTTTCGTTCCACGCGCCATTGCTTACGCCGGACCCGATATTACCGTTTGCATCGGAGACCCGGTAGCCATAACTTCTGACAGTACTGCATTCAGCAACCGGTTGGTGTGGACCACAACAGGAAACGGTTTTTTCAGCAATGACACCATTCAACACCCGGTGTATTATCCAGGCGATGAAGATTATGCCGCAGGCATAATCCAGCTTGTACTTACTGCTTACGGGCACGCCTCCTGTCCTCCCACGTTTCATTCGATATTTGTAAATTTTATTGGCGTACCGCCACCGCCACTAAGACCAATGGGCGTTGACAGTGTTGATGTTTACACAGATTCTGTATCGTTTTTCAACATAATGGGGGTGTATCTTGCCCTTGGCTATAACTGGCTGCTGACGCCTCAGGAAGCAGGAACATTGGCTGCAAACCTGCTTGAAGCCCAGGTTACATGGGCGCAGGATTATAACGGTATCGCAACCATTAGTGTGCAGGCTCTGAATGATTGTGGAGAGGGTTTGTTTTCGCCTGAAAAAACCGTTCAGGTTTATTCCTCAACCGGTATTGGGGAGAAAGAAAAACCACGTGTTCATCTATCACCCCTGCCCGCAAAAGACCTACTTGAAATCCAGCTTCCTGATCACGCCTGGTCAACGCTTTATGTTACCATTTCTGACATACACGGAAGGCAACTTTATGATGAAGGTTTTCACTCCGACCGCCAGGGCAAGGTCGTAATCAATGTTTCGGAGCTTGCTCCGGGAATTTATCTTCTGGGGCTACAAAACCAATCAATGCGCTACCATACTAAAATCGTGATCGCACGATGATCGTTAAACGTAACTATAATATCTCAAGCATGTTTCGCAAATTACCTTTGATTACTGCTCTTGCTTTTCTGATTCTGTCTCAGGCCTTGTTGGGTCAGGAAACACAACAATCCCCTCCCGGCGCCATTTCACTTACCGCGTATGATTCAATTGCAGTAAGCAGGCTGCCTGATCTGAAAAGGTCATCTCATTTTCTGAAGAACAGCACTCCTGAGCTCCCGGTTTCTTTAAACAATGCCGAACTTCCCTATTTCCGGCCCATTTTCTCGCAGGGATCCTATGCTTCATGCGGCCAGGCAAGCGGCGTTGCGTACAATTTCACTTATATGATAAACCGTGCCAGGGGTTTGCATTCTGATATTCCAGAAAACCAGTACCCTACACATTACCACTGGAATTTTACAAACGGTGGTTACGGTTGGTACGGCTCAAGCTATTTTCACAGCTTTGAAATTCTCAGAACCAATGGCTCCCCCACCATTGCCGAATACGGTGGAATGGATTATGGCGGAGGCATGCGCTGGATGGATGGTTATGACAATTATTACAAAGGCATGCACAACCGGATCGAGGGCGCCTATAAAATAGATGTGAGCACGCCTGACGGACTTGAAACCCTTAAACACTGGTTGCACAACCATCTGGATGGGTCGGAAACAGGCGGGGTGGCCAGCTTTTATGCGAACGCCTCACACTACACCTTTTTGCCACCCGATTCGCCCGAGGCAGGAAAACCGGTTATACCCTCGTTCTGGGGGCTGCCCTCGCATGCATGGGTCATTGTAGGATACAATGATTCCATCCGGTTCGATGTAAATCAGGACGGGCAATACACAAACCACATTGATATCAACGACGACGGAGTTGTTGACATGAGGGACTGGGAAATAGGAGGCGTGTGGGTTGCCAACAGCTATGGAGAAAACTGGGCATACAAAGGTTTTACTTTTGTTTTATATCGCAATTTGGCCGAAAGCGTATTCAGTGGAGGCATCTGGGATAACTCCGTGCATGTTCTCAGGGTCATCGAAAATTATTCGCCCTTGCTCACGGCCAAAATCAAACTGAAGCATACATCGCGGGGAATGATAAAAGTACAAATGGGAGTTGCTGACAACACCACACTCCAGCTTCCTCAGCAAATTATTGAATTTCCGATCTTCAACTTCCAGGGCGGAAACCGATTTATGCAGGGAGGAACAGGCGAAGAAGAAAAAACCATTGAGTTCGGCCTCGATATTACCCCCTTGCTTGATTTTGTAACACCAGGCTCAGAGGCCAGGTTCTTCCTTCAGGTTATTGAAAACGACCCTATGGGCGAGCATGAAGGGGAAATTGTTGCTTTTTCAATAATTGATTACACCCATTCTGAGCCTGTGGAGCATGCGTTTCCTTCAGCAAACATCCGTTTGATCAACCATGCAACCACAACCCTTGGCATTACTGCAAGCGTTGATTTTGACCCGGTTAAAATTGAAACCACAGAACTGCCGGCCATGCAGGCAAACGAAACCTTAAACAGTCAGCTGGCGGCATCCGGCGGCATTGGGCCATATAAGTGGGAACTGCTTTATGGTTATACCGAACACTTTGCCCAATATGCCGGACCTGCGAAATCATCTTTGAAATCAGACACCTATCCCGGATGGAACCAATGGCAAAGCACCGAACTGGATTTCAGTTTCCCGTTTTTTGATTCTTCGTATCAGGAAATTACCGCTTATGTAAACGGTTTTATCATGTTCACCGAAAAGCCCTATCCCTATCCTTACTGGCTTGAGCCCGCCATACTCTTCAGAAAATATGAATGTGTAGCACCCTTTATGGCCCGAAACCTTAAGCTCAGGGAAGAAAATGGCGATCAGATCTGGTTTGAGCCTTTCAGCGATCATATGCGGGTAAACTGGAAACTAACCTACGAGTACGGAAATTATCAGTTGCCCGTTTCATTCAGTGCAATTCTGTACGAAAATGGCAATATTGAATACCACTACGGCAGCTTTTCGTTTGAAGACCATTGCATCTGGCTGGGAGGCCTCTCAAAAGGCGATGGAATCAACCACTATGTTTCTGAGCTTTCAGGGATACAGGAAATAAACCAAAACACTGCCGTAGGCTTCACACCCATTACCGTTCCGGATAATCTGGAAATAACTGAAAATGGATGGCTCATTTACATACCGGAAAACGAAGAGGTGATTTTTGACATTACTGTCAGTGTAAAAGACGGCCGCTCCATCAGCGATCGCAAAACTTTTCAACTGAGCGACAGTTTCATTTTTGAGTTCGCACCCGCCGATGAATCATTGGTGGCCGGTCAGGAGGCTTCCATGGAGGTTTATATAAAAAACATCTCTTCTGAACCTGTTTCAGGGATCAATATTTGCTTTCATACTGCGGGAAACGGGCTCATCAGTTGGCTGAATCCATGTTTTGACCCCATTCAGCTTGCACCGGGCGAAAGCGCCACACTCATCAAACCGGAAATGTTCAGGATTTCAGAAAACACGCCTGATAAAGACCTGATCAGTATCACAGGTAATATCAGCTTTAACGGCCAGTCAAGAAGTCTTACAAGGCACTTTAATTCCAAAAAATCCATGCTTGGCTTTACAAGCATTATGCTGGAAGGAACTGTACAAAATTACTATGAGCCCGGCGAAACTTACACAATCAGGGCTGCTGTTGCTAATTACGGTGATGCTTTGGCGGAAAATGTGAAACTGGAGATCATTTCGCATGACCCTTTTATTATCCTGAACCCGCCTCTGACTTTTTCAATTGGCGATTTGCCGCCGCTTGGCGGACATGAGATCAACACAACGCTTAAAATACATCCGAAAGCGCTTACAGGTTACGTATCCGGGTTCAGGCTGCGATTATCGGGCGACAATATGGTTGCGTTTGAAACATATTTCCGGTTTGTGATCGAAGAAACGAAAATCATCATCATTGACCTTGACCCCCTGAACCGTTCTGCATCATATATTTACGAAGCCATTGGGCAATTTGGCCTGGCAAAAGACCAGTCGAACAAAATCAGTCCGGCCATTTCTGATTATGAGGTTGGGTTCCTTAGTCTGGGATCATTTCCGCAACGACACGTTCTTACCGAAGAAGACAGCCAGATCCTGAGCGATTTTCTAAACTCGGGTAACCGGCTTTATGTGGAAGGTTCTTCCACCTGGCGGGCCGATCCACGCCGTCCGGTTCATGATCTGTTCGGCATCGAAGGCAAAAACCAGGGCTACAGCACTGGTATTGATTCGCTTGCAGGTTATCCGGGATCCATCGTTGAATATTATGCCTACAAATACAATGGTACTAACCTTCGCATGGACAATATGCTTCCTATGAGCAATGAGGCCACAATTCTTTTCACCGATGTGCCCAGCGGATTGCATTACAGCATTTCCAATGAAAGCGGTACTTATAAAACCATTGGTTCAAGCTTTGAATTCGGTGGTGTTTATCAGCATCCCGGCGATGATGTGCCTGTTAATCTGATTAAAGAATACCTGAATTTTTTCGGATTGCATACCGAAGTTCTGGTAGCCAATTTTGTTTCCGATAAGACAGAAATTTGTGACGGTGACACCATAGAATTCCAGTTGCTGGAAAATGCCGGGGCGCAAAGCGTTTTGTGGGAATTTGAAGGCGGAACACCACAAAATTCTTCAGAGCCAAACCCAGTCGTCCGCTATGACACCCCGGGAAAGTGGCCTGTGAAACTGATCGTGCTAAACAACAACGACTCCGACACCCTGGTAATTTATGACTACATCAATGTGGAAGCGTGTGCCGGCACACCAAATACCGATACTGCTGATTTCAGGCTTTACCCAAATCCGGCAAGAGATGTGCTTACCATTGTCCCGCAAAATGCGACGCCCCGGGATGTGATAATCCGAATTATAAATACCGGCGGAAAAACAGAATTAGAATTCCGGAAAAAAGATTTCAGCAACAGCAATCCTGCCTTAATCCAAACTTCATCTCTTGGAAACGGGTTATACATAGTGCATATCACCAGCGCAAACAGCACATCAGGCAATAAACTCATCATATTGAAATGATCTGAGAATGAATTTTAAAAGCGATTGTCATACCTTTGCATCCGGGGTTTGTGTTCGCAGAATATTTTATACTTTACATACGATGAAAATAACAGCATACTTTTTTGGCTTATGTATGTTAATCATGGCCGGCGCTTTTGCCCAGGACTTTTCAGTTAAATCTCATGGCGACAGCATGATCATTTACGGACAACCTCCCGCATTGAGCGAGGCGGAAATGCTTCAGCTTCGCTCTATGCCGCCTTTGCAGGTTCCTGATCTTTATCAAAGCAGCAATGCCCCTGTATTGCCGCCAAGTCTTGACAACTCCCAGCACATGTTTTTCAGGCCTGTATTTAACCAGGCCGGTTATTCATGCGGCCAGGCCACGCTTGTCAGTTATAACTTCACCTATGAGATTAACAGGCTCAGAAATCTCCAGGGAAATCTGCCGCAAAACCAATATCCAACCCATTTTGCGTGGAACTGGATCAACGGTGGAAATGGATGGTATGGCGGAAGCTACTTTCATACAGCCGAAATGCTTAAGCATGTCGGCACCCCAAATGTAAGCACATACGGAGGAATGAGTGCCGGAGGTGGTTCGAGGTGGATGTCGGGTTATGAGAATTATTACCATGCCATGCAAAACCGCATTTACGACGCCTTTTCAATTGATGTGAGCACCATTGAAGGTCTGAATATCCTGAAACATTATCTGCACGACCACCTTGAAGGCTCACCCTATGGTGGCATTGCCAGTTATTATGCTAACCAGCCGGCATTATACAATCTGCCGGCAGGAACACCCGAAGCCGGAAAAAAAGTGATTATCAGCTATTCCAATTCAAGCCATGCCATGACGATTGTAGGATACAACGACTCAATACGCTGGGACTATAACAACGACGGGCAATACACCAACCATCTTGATATCAACGGCGATGGCGTGGTTGATTTACGCGACTGGGAAATTGGCGGTCTTATTATGGTAAACAGTTACGGTGGCGTACCCAATTGGGGCGACGGAGGTTTTGCCTATATGATGTATAAAACCCTGGCCGATCCGTTTGGTGCCGGTGGTATCTGGAACAATGCCGTACATGTTTTAAAACCAAAAGAAAATACCGAGACTCAGCTTACCATGAAGGTTACGCTAAAACATACTTCACGCAACAAGATCAAAGTCACTGCAGGTTTATCGCTTGATTTACAGGCAACCAACCCAAGCATTGAAATGGATTTCCCGATTTTTGACTTTCAGGGAGCCAGTCAATTCATGCAGGGAGGAACCACCGAATCCGACAAAACAATTGAATTCGGGCTGGATATTACACCTTTGTTAAGCCACGTTCCCAGCGGACAGACCGCACGCTACTTTTTAAAAGTGCAGGAAAAAGACCCGAATAACGCCGGAACAGGCGAAGTGCTCTTCTTTTCAGTAAGAGATTATTCAAACGGCCTGAATGAAATTGTTAGCACCGGAGCACCTACTCCCATTATTGACAACGGAATCACTACCCTTTGGGTCAATGCAATGGTAAATTATAATGCCGTAAGCATCACCAGCGAAGAACTTCCCGATGCCAAAATCTACGAACCCTATTCGCACCAGCTTCAGGCTGCCGGCGGATCGCAACCCTATCATTGGTATATGAAATATGATTTCATTGAGAGCGAGTCAGGTTCTGTGTTTCCGCAGGTTAATGCACAGCAGCTTTCTCCAACCAACAACACTTCGGGTTATGCAACCAAAACACTTGATTTCGATTTTCCATTTTACGGCGAAACTTTTAACACCCTTTACCTGCATGTAAACGGCCATGTTTTGTTTGATCTGCAAAATTATCCCTGGCCATATTTTGGCGAACCCATGATACAATTCAGGGGATACAGGGGAATATCTGTTTTTAACTGTGATCTTCGTCTTTACTCCGGGCAGGGAATATGGTACGAAGGCGACGAAAACTCCGCCACCTTCAGGTGGAAAGCCTCCGTCAACGGGAATGAATCAACCGAATTGAATTTTGCTGTAAAGCTCTACGCAAACGGGAACATTGAATACTATTACGGCAACATGAACTACCCCACTTCAACCGAATGGATAGGGGGACTATCAAATGGTGATTACCGCAGTTATCAGCTTGTGGGTTTATCGGGCTTCCCGGTAATTCCACTCAACAGGAAGATCAGCCTGCATGCCCCTGATTATGTTTATGAAATGGAGCTGTTGACTGACGGAACATTCCGCGGAACGCCTACAAGCATATATAACAACCGCCAGCTAAAATTTATGGCTGTTGACAACAATAATTTGTTTACCACCAAAACCCTTTCCTTCAGTACACGCGGCTTTAAAATTGACTATACCGTTCAGTCAGGGGGCAACAACATTATTGGATACGGGGAAACTGCGCTGATGGACATCACACTCATCAGCATGGAGCCTGGTATCATTCATAATGCCACCATGGAATTAATCATTGACGACCCGTTTATTACCCTGATTGACAGCCTCGAACACATTGCTTCCATCGCCCCGGGAGATACCGTTGTTTTTCAGAGCGCGTTTATTTTCAATGTTTCGAACCAGGTTCCGAACAACTATCCCCTGCCCTTTGAACTTACCATCACAACGGCTGACGATAACTGGAACCGCGACATTCCCCTGATGGCATATGCGCCTGTGGTTGAGCCATCTTATGTGATCATACAGGACGGGAACAACGGAATTCTTGATCCGGGCGAAACCACAGATATCCTTGTTTTTTTCAGAAACAACGGGGGAACTTCCATCAGCAATGTAAATGTGGTAATCCAAAGCAACGATCCCGGAATAACAGTAAATAATGGTTCAGCATCGCTCGGAACCATCACAGCAGGTGCGGGGCAGTTTGCTTCTTTTAACATCACGGCATCCGACAACCTTGAAACCGGGCAAATGGTAACGCTTGACGCTTTTATCACCGGTAACAACAACTACACCAATACAGGACTGATCAGCATTGTTACCGGCATACTTGTTGAAAATTTTGAAAGCGCCTCGTTCAGCCTTTTTCCGTGGCAATTTGGCGGGCACCAGAACTGGGTAATTGACAACAACTCTTCCTACGAAGGCACCCACAGCGCCCGATCAGGGTCGATTACCCATAATCAGATTTCAGAAATGTTTCTGATTGTGACGGTTACAGTTGACGACAGCATTTCATTTTATCGCAGAGTATCTTCTGAAAGTGGTTATGATTTCCTGGTGTTCTCTATAAACAACAATCCGGTTGCACAATGGGCGGGCGAAGTCCCCTGGGGAAGAGTCGCTTTTCCGGTGAACGCCGGAACCCACACGCTGAAGTGGGCATATACGAAAGACAACACTGTTTCAAACGGTTCGGATTGTGCCTGGGTTGATTTCATTACTTTCCCGCCCATGCTTACCGTAAATGCCGGTGAAGATATTCAGGTTTGTGAAGGAGAAACCATCACACTAACCGGCAGTGCATCAAATTACACATCAATTTTATGGACAAGCAGCGGAACAGGGACATTCAGCAATCCCAATGCATTAAATTCAGAATATTTGCCAAGCGGGGCAGACCTCAGTGCAGGTTCGGTGGTTTTAACACTCACTGCAACCCATTCCTCATATTCTGATTCCGACAACATTACACTTAGCATCAGCCAGATGGCAGAAGCATATGCCGGCTCCAACGGGCAGGTTTGTGAAGGCCAGAATTACTTCATTACAGAAGCCACTGCTTCGGGTTATACCAGCTTGTTCTGGGCTACTTCCGGAACCGGAACATTTAACAACCCGGCCATTCTTCATCCGATTTATACGCCAAGTACCCTGGATATTTCAAACGGATCGGTAGTGCTTACCCTGCTGGCATATTCCAATCCCCCTTGTAGCCATGCATTTGACAACATAAGTCTTACAATTTCTCATCTGCCCGATGCTTATGCCGGCGAAGATGCTTCGGCCTGCTACGGAAACGACTATCTTATTGCCGATGCCAGTGCCGGCAACTTCGCGGAAGTTTTCTGGACAAGCAGCGGAACGGGTACTTTTGACAACATCATGCTGGTGAATCCTACCTACACCCCCAGCCTTGCCGATTTTCAGGCTGGCTCAGTAATTCTCACCATGAATGTTGGCGGAGTGCCGCCATGCGGCAATATTTCTGATGAAATGACTTTATTTGTTCTTGATATTCCTGAAGTACCGCTTGTACCTTCCGGTCCTGATACTGTGAACCTGGCCCTGAATATGACCAGTATTTACAATACGCAGGAAGTGCAACATGCCACAGAATATCACTGGATGCTCAGCCCACCGGAAGCCGGTATGATAGAAGGCAACTCTGCACAGGCAACAGTTCACTGGAACGAAAAATTTGCGGGTCAAGGCGAAATCAGTGTGCAGGCTTTGAACAATTGTGGTGATAGTGAATTTTCAGAAACAAAAAATACCTGGGTTTATACTTCGAGCATCGGTATTGCTGAAAGAGAAAAAGCCCCCGGCTTTTATCTTTCGCCCAATCCTTCTGACGGCTATTTCCATCTTTCAGCGAGCAGGGCTTTTGTCGGGCCTTTTGCCATAGACGTTTATAATCTGCTGGGAAACAATGTTTTTCATACAGAGCATGATGATGAAACCATTAATGGGATTGTGCTTGATCTTATGCACCTTAATCAGGGTGTGTATGTGATGGTAATACGCTCACATCGTTTTACCTCCAGTCACAAACTGGTGATCCGGCGATAGGTTCAAATGAATTCTTACATTTGCCCAAATGTATAGCAATCCCCAGCAATGAACTTTAGCAGCAGTCTTTTCCTGTTATATTTCCTGCCGTTTTTTCTGGTTATTTATTATTTGAGCGGCCACAGGTATCGAAATAAGCTTGTTGCGGTTTCAAGTATTGTTTTTTTCATGTGGGGGGCGCCATCATTTACCTTTCTCCTGCTGGCTTCCATTATGATTAACCACTACCTGGGCGGGGTAATGCATGCTGTACAAGGGCAACACCGGAAAACGCTGCTATATTTTCTGATCATCGCCAATGTGGCCTTGCTTCTTTACTTTAAATATACCGGCTTCTTTATTGATCAGTTCAACACATTGTTGTCGCTGGCCCGTCTGCCGGGGATTCCTGCCCCAAACATCCTGCTGCCCCTGGGAATTTCCTTCATCACTTTTCAGCAGGTTTCTTATCTGATAGATGTTTACCGCAACACCAGCGAACCGGCTCAAAAAGTCAGTGATTATGCCTTATTCGTTTTGTTCTTCCCCAAAATTCTTGCCGGGCCAATTATCAGATACAAAGAGTTTTATCCTCAATTAGCCGATCGGGGTCAGATGTCTGGTATGGAAGACCGGATTAGAGGGTTTTTCAGGTTTTCATTAGGCCTCTTTAAAAAAGTGATGATTGCAAACACACTCGGCATCTACGCCGACGAGATTTTTGCAACAGCGCCCTTCCTGCTGGATTCAAAAACGGCGTGGCTGGGTGCGCTGGCTTATAGTTTTCAGATTTACTTCGACTTTTCCGCCTATAGCGATATGGCAATAGGACTTGCCCGCATGATGGGCTTTCATATAAAAGAAAACTTTAACAACCCGTATATCTCTTCGGGAATAATAGAATTCTGGAAACGCTGGCATATTACGCTGGGAACCTGGCTGCGCGATTATTTGTTCCTGCCCCTGGCCTATGTTATTTCAAGGCGTCTGCCCCGAAACAGCTATTTCGGTATCAAAACTGATTTGCTGCTGTATATTTCATCCAGCATCATTACTATGCTAATCTGTGGTTTCTGGCACGGAGCCGGCTGGACGTTTATCATCTGGGGTATGTATCATGGCCTGTTGATGGCACTGGAAAAGGCCTTTTTATCAAAAGTACTGAAAAGAACCGGCAGGGTGTTTCCCGCCATCTGTACCTTTTTTCTGGTTACGCTGGGGTGGGTTCTTTTCAGGGCTGATTCGACGCAATATGCCCTTGGCTTTTATCTGCAAATGTTTTCTTTCTCAGGAATTAATGTTGACTATGTCATACAACCCCAACTCATTATTTTGCTGGTTGCATCAGCGATTTTCTCACTCTGGGCCCTGATCCCGGGCATTGAAAAGCGACAAATGCAACTTTACACAGAAGTTCGCAGCACAGCAGGTTTATCTGCTTTAACAGCATTTGGCATCATTTTATTTGTGATCGGATTGAGCCAGGTAACCGCAACCGGATTCAACCCTTTTATTTATTTCAGATTTTAGATGAAAGAACGCCCGAACATATTAATACTTTGTTTTGCCATGGTGCTGGCCATCATGATTTTACCTGAGATTCAGCGTCGTTTCACAGTTTTTAATATACCTCCACTAGCAGGGGCTTATGAGTTAATGCCAAAACCAGCATTTGGCCTGAATAGTTTCATTGAGGGGTCGTACCAGCAAAAAATGGAAAGATTCATCGAAGAACGAATCGGTTTTCGTTCTCTGCTGGTTCGGGTCAGAAACCAGATTGATTTCCTTATTTTCAGGAAAGCGCATGCCGAAGGCGTGATCATTGCAAGAAAAGGCGAGATTATTGAGGAAGACTACATACTGGAATATCTTGGCAGGCTTTTCATCGGCAAAAACACAATAGACCAAAAACTGGAAAGGCTTAAGTTTGTTCAGGATACGCTGGCTGCACGGGGAACACAACTTGCCATTGTGTTTAACCCCGGCAAAGGCAGTTTCCATTCCGATCTGATCCCGGCAAGATACTACCCAAACCACAAACAACTGTCCAACTACGATTACATGAAACAGCGTATGCTGGATCTTGGCATCAACCACCTTGATCTGAGGGAGTATTTTATCAGGATCAAACCCGACGCCACCCATCCGCTATATCCCAAATATGGCACACACTGGAGTTATTACGGGATGACACTAGCGGCTGATACCCTGGTGAAATACATAGAGGCACTTTGCGGCAAGCCGCTTAACCATATTAAATTCGGGCCGGTTGAGCTCAGCGATAAGCTCAGGGACACTGATTTTGACGGAGGAAAGTCAATGAACCTGCTCTGGAAACCACGCAGCGGGAAAATGGCATATCCACGGCTTGCTTTTGATCGCGAACCCGATCGTCACCGGCCTATGGTGCTCGTGATCTCCGATAGTTATTACTGGAACATTTACAACGCTGAGATACCAGCCAGGCTTTTTGCAAACCAGGCATTCTGGTATTATCACAAACAGGTTTATCCGGATTTCTATTACCATCAAACTACTGTTGACCAGATTGACATTCAAAAAGAAGTTGAAAAGCAGGAAGTGATTTTGGTGATGATTACCGAACGCTTTCTTTACACTGCTTTCTGGAATTTTACCGATGACCTTTACCGGGTTTACAAGCCAGGTTACCGCGAAGATCATATCTATAATTACGGAAACAGCATCCGCCGCGACCGGCAATGGTTTGGCAGTGTGATTGAAAAAGCCCGCCGAAAAGGAATCAGCATTGAGGAAATGGTTCGCGCTGATGCCGAATACATGTATCTGATGAACTTCGGGGAAAGAATTGAAAAAACCCGCGAAAATTACATCACCTATTACATGTTGCTGATCGCCAGAGATGAAAACTGGCTTAGTGAGGTAAGGCGTAAAGCGATTGAACAGGATGTAAGTGTTGATGAAATGTTACACCGTGATGCAAGCTGGATGTATGAACACGATATTTTAGAAATGCACAGGAATTAGACCTTGCCATACCTTGTAAATAGTTATTTTTGTATCCGATTAAATTCTATACTAACTTCGATTATGAAAAAGGTTTTATCGCTGCTGCCAATACTCATGGCAATACTGAGTTTTTCGCTTACAACCAGCGCCCAACTCCCCGAATGGAACGATCCCAACAGTTTACCCAAATGGATGACCCCCGAAGAAGAACTTCGTCGCGATGAAATAGGACGAGGTTTTGTACCTACACAGCCTCCGGTGGGTCCGGTACGCAATATATCAGAATTCAACAGGTTGCAGGGTGTTTTGATCCGTTATCCCTTGGGGATTCCGCTCAGCCTCGTAGCAGCCATGTCTGAGCACTCCATTGTCTACACCATTGTTGCCAGCCAGAGCATTCAGAATCAGGCCATAAATGCCTATAACGGAGCAGGGGTAAATATGGACAACTGTGAGTTTATCCTTGCCCCAACCAACTCATACTGGACAAGGGATTACGGCCCGTGGTTCGTGGCAAACGGTAACCATGATGTTGGTATCGTTGATTTTCCATACAACCGGCCCCGCCCTCAGGATAATGCCATTCCCGGAATTGTTGCAAACTACCTTGGGGTGACAAGATATGGCATGAATGTAACACATACCGGCGGCAATTACATGAGCGACGGAATGGGAATAGGCGCCTCAACTGATCTGGTGTGGGACGAAAACGGCAACAACCAGGCTTATGTGCTCCAGCAAATGCAAAACTATCTGGGCATACACACCTATCATGTTACCATTGACCCTCAGGGAGAATACATCAAACACATTGACTGCTGGGCAAAGTTCCTGGATGTGGATAAAATCCTGATCGCACAGGTTCCTCCCTCCAATCCGCGTTACTGGGCTTACGAGCAAGTGGCCAATTACTATTCCGAGCAAATCAGCTCTTATGGAACACCCTTTCAGGTAATCAGGGTATATGCACCCAATGGTGAGCCCTATACAAACTCCTTGATCCTGAACGAACGGGTTTATGTGCCTATTACAGGTTCAGGCTGGGACAATACCGCCTTGTCAACCTACCAGCAGGCCATGCCAGGCTATGAAGTACTTGGTTTTTACGGAAGCTGGCAATCAACTGATGCACTGCATTGCCGCACCAAAGACATTGCAGACCTGGGAATGTTATATGTGAAGCATGTTCCGTTGCATGGTTTGCACCAGTATCAGCAGGAAATTGAGATACAGGCTGATATTATTCCCTACAGCGGCCAGTCGCTCTATAGCGACAGTCTTTTCCTGATCTACAAAGCCAATAATGGCGTTTTCGATACCGTTCCTCTTTTACATACCGAAAACAACACCTTTACCGGGAAGTTGCCTGTTACACCTAGCGATACGCTGATCACATACTATCTGTCAGCAGCCGACCAGTCGGGCAGGAAAGAAACCTGGCCGCTGATCGGAGCTCCCGGCGCCCGTTCATTCAGGGTAACCATACCTCCTGACATTGTTGTGGCGCCCGATTCACTGGTGTTCGACAACTATTATCAGATGCTTGATGGTCAAGCCTTCTTTATTAACAATCCCAACGATACCATCATTGTAATTGATACGATTGGAATGTTTGGTACCGGGGAACTTCCCTGGTATCTTGAGCCGGAATCCATAGCATTCCCATACACTCTCAATCCGGGTGAAACACTTGAGCTAACTGTTTTTATTGCAATTCCGGTTGTGTTAAACTCGGGAGAATTCTATACTGATTCCATCATTGTTGAAACCAATGCTTACTCGCATAGCGTGATGATATGGCTACACGAGGACATGCTCTCAGGTATGGAAACTGCTCAGGTATCTGAGCATAACCTGCAGGCCTATCCCAATCCTTTCAGCCATCAGATTGGTTTTGAGTTTAACCTTGCCGCTGCGCAACATGTACAGATTGATGTTTTTGATTTGCGTGGACGTAAGGTCGCAAGCCTTCTTAATGCTGTGAAAACATCCGGATCGCATACAGTTATCTGGGACGGAAGCGGAGAAAATGCAGGCCTTGTTCCAGGTGGGGTTTACCTTGTCAGGATGATTGCCGGCAAGAGCGTGAGCACCAAAAAAATCCTGCTCAACCCCTAATTATCAGGAAAGCTTACTTTCGCTTCTAAACGTCAGGATATCAGAATGTAGTATTGGGTGTTGAATTTGAAGGCCTAATCCTTAGTGCCTCTTTTCCTCTTTGAGCTTTTGTGATTATTTGAATTTTGGATTTTCTTGGGTCTTGGGTCTTCATCAAAGCCTCACCTCCAGCCCATTCCTCACTGAATACACCGTATTCCTGATTCCCGGCGGAGGATTGCTGTCGTTAAGCAGGCTGAAGTTAACCGAAAAACCCAGTATTTTTGAAATTTTAATTTTTAACCCCGACTGAATCATAATGCGATGATTGGCAAAGTCGCTGATAACAGGTTGAAAATACATAATGTTGTTCATCGCGATGTGGTCGTTCAATTTCCAGTTAAATGCCACATAGCTGCTGAGGCGATGATTGGTGCGGGTTCCAAGGTCTTCGGTGAGCGCTTCGTTTTCAAACATATATAATGCTGCTGTATAAAGCTTGCTTTGACCGGAGTTAACCAACTGAAAGCGCGGGCCTGTTCCGAAAAGTTCCCGGTGGTCAATCATAAGCACCCGGTTATACTGCCCCTGTGCAAATGCTTCCCAGGTCAACCATTTGTTGAGGTCGTAATTGTGACGCAAATGAACATGCCCGCTGTTGTCAAAGTCGTTTTTGCCTGCACGGATCATCCCTGCTCCACCAAGCAGCATAAAAGTATGATTCTTTTTCCTGTATTGCAGATGAAAAGCTGATGCCAGGTCAATTACCTTTTCCTGGTTTGAGGTAAGATTGAACGAAATATCGGCTTTTCCGACCCACCCCGTTGAATCCTGAAGAATGCGCTGGCTTTCAACGTTCAGGATCTGGGCAAGCGTTGCGAAATGAAAAAGTAATACTATGTGAAACAGAAGAATAAATTTTTTCATTGATCTCAACTATGATTTGTTTAAAAAGTCTTTGGGTTCATTTTCCGTCGGCTAAAGCCGCCCGGAATATGCAAGAATTCAATAATGGCTTTAGCCGCATGATCCGAATATTCTATAGCCACTTTTTAAAAGGATGGCGGCTAACTGTTTAGAATTGAACGGGTTGCAAAAATGACACATCAAATATTATCGGATCGTTTAGTTAATTTAAAAGCCATAAATCTTCAACACCAGAAAAAAACCCCGAACAAAGCCATAACGACTCTGCCCGGGGTAAATTATTCATGAATCCAGGGTTATCTGATAATCGTCATTTCTTCAATCAGGTGTTTGGCGCCGGCAAATTTATCAATAATAAATAATACGTAGCGTGCATCTACGCTGATGGTGCGTTGCAGATCGGGTTCGAAAGCGATATCGCCGCTCATGGCTTCCCAGTTGCCATCAAAAGCGATTCCGATCAGATGGCCTTCAGCGTTGATCACCGGGCTGCCCGAATTTCCACCGGTAATGTCGTGGTTGGTGAGGAAGTTTACATACATCACACCATCGGTGCCGTATATGCCATAATCCTTGTTCTCATACAATTCCTTAAGCCTGGGGTGTACTATGAATTCCTCGTGAGTGGGGTCTTCTTTTTCCATAACCCCGCTAAGCGTGGTGAGATAGTGATAGTGAACGGCATCGGCAGGATAATAATCCAGAACCTGGCCATAAGTCATACGTATAGTTGAGTTGGCATCGGCAAAATAGATCTTATCGGGATTCATTTCACGCAATGCGGCAATCCAGAGTTTTTCGGCTTTTGTAACCATGGTTTGTCCTATGCTGAAGCTTCCTGATGCCTTCATGGCCAGCTCACGAATTTGCTTTTGCGCAACAAACAAGGGGTCGTTATCAATGTCGCGAAGGCGTGGCCGTGCCAGGAAGTTTTCGAGGGCCTCAGGTGTGGTGACAATGGAATTGCGGTAAATGGCATTGGCATAGCTGTAAAAATTACCGCCGTGGTTTTTTACCATATCGGCAAAGAAAGCCGGACGCCAGGGTTCGGGAAGATTAAAAAAGATCATTTCCATCATGGCGGCAAAAAGGCTCACATCAGTATCATAATCCATGCTTTCAAAGTGGCTTGCTGCCCGTGCTCGCAACTTTCCGGCAGCTTCTTCTATGGCTTGCTGGTTCCGGCGGTCTTTATCCAGCACTGTACGCATTTCGTTAAGCGCTCCGGAAAAACCCATGCTTGCCGGACCCATTCCGGCCAGGTTCATGAACATGGTTGGAACCACATCATCAGCCATTAATCCATATCCCTTTTCCATCATGCTTAACACTTCGCCATACTTCGCCATCGCTTCGGGATTGGTTTCGAGCCACTGTCTGAATTCCTCTTCAATTTCCAGTTTCTGGCTGTAAACGTCGAGGCGTTTCAGGCCACGGGTCTGGCCCAGATAATATTTCCATGCATTGGCCAGGCTTGAGTATGTTGACGCATACTGTATGCGAACTGCAGGGTTGCGGTCCATATGTTTTTTCATGGTTTCAAGCCTGCGCTCAAGAAGTCTGACAATCAATGGCTGAAAGTGCTCAACATTGTATTCAACGCCGAAAGATGTGAGGTAGCGGCTGGTTCGACCAGGAAATCCCCATATCATACTGAAGTCTTCGCGTTCAACACCTTTCAGTGAAACAGGTAAGTGATAAGCAGCTTCAAGCGGAATATTTTCTTTGGCATAATCGGCAGGAGAACCATCGGGGGCGGTATAGATTCTTAGAACCGTAAAATCGCCGGTATGGCGTGGCCACATCCAGTTATCGGTATCGCCTCCGTATTTGCCGATTGAAGATGGAGGCGCACCTACCAAACGTACATCGCGATAGGTAATATACACCAGCATATAATATTCATTTCCTGCGTAGAAAGGTTTTACGGTTACATCATATTTCCCATCTTCCGAGTTTTCCTCTTTAAGCTTATTGATGGCTTTACGCATAGCCGATTGTCTGTCGGAATCGCTCATACCTTCAGTAACGTCTGCAAAAACAATTGCGCTTACATCTTCCATTCTAACCAATATTGAGGCTGTAAGTCCTTCGTTAGGTAGCTCCTCCTCGTAATTCATCGCCCAAAATCCATCGGTAAGGTAATCGAACTCAACGCTGCTGTGGCTTTGTATCTGACGATAGGCACAATGGTGGTTTGTAAACAACAATCCTTTGGAAGATACAATTTCGGCTGTACAAAAGAAGCCTTCGGGCGCACCGCCTGAGCTTAAGCCAACGATGGCATCTTTGAGGCTGGCATTGTTGATGCTGTAAAGTTCTTCGGCAGAGAGTTTCAGCCCCATTTGCTGCATATCGCTGTAGATATACTCTTTAAAGAACATGGGAACCCACATTCCCTCATCAGCGCGGACCTGGATATTCAAAACCAGCGCCAGGGCAATAGTCATTAATCGTCTTTTCATCATAAATTAGTTATTGTTAAAAAATTAAGGTGATTCAGGGAGGATCGCTTAATATAATCAATTTCGTGCCAAAGTTACAAGTTCCTGTGGGATATGGGTTTGAGAAACCCAACAATTTTTACCTGAACCGTAAATGTACGGCGCCGTACAGTTGGGTGTACAGTTGTGGACAAAAGGGGGATGAACAATGAACAATGAATAATGAACAATTAGTAATATAGGTGGGAAAGGAATCCAAGCCCTGACTGTAAGGAGGGGATTGAAGCCCTGATTGTCTAACACCCGCAGGAGATTTCTCACTTCGCCCTTTCGCTGCGCTCATGGGCTGCGTTACCAATGACAGGTTAACAAAGGGTTAGGGAGGGAAAGGCGGCGGCAAAGCCGCTGCCTTTCCCTCTTTTTTCTTATATGAACCTGTCATGTCGAACGACCGGAACAAAGTGAAGGGAAGTGAGACATCTCCCTGAACAATTGAACAATAGAACCCCGTATGCTCCTTCGTCGCACGGGGCAGGCATTTGAATGAAGAAACTAAAGCTTACAAAGCATCGTTGAATGCAGCAGCGGTCATTACAGGAAGTGCCACATTCTTAAAATCTTTGAGGTTTCTTGTGATGAGAACATCAATATTATTTTCGAGGGCAGAATAGTACTGCAAAGCATCTTCAAAATCATTGAAAACGTCGTCATTCAATGCGAGGTCAATGATTTTTTCATCGAGGCTTAAAATGCCGGTTAGAAGCTTCAGTTTACGTAATATTTGCCTGGCCTTTTCAGGCTTACCATGCCGCAAAAGCACATAATTTACATTGGCAACTGACAGCGCTGAAGTAAAAAGTTTTACTTCGCCCTTGTCAGCAAGGGAGAACAGTATTGCAGCATCCTGGTAAAATGGTTCTCTTTTTGCGAGCAGGTCGAGGATGATATTGGTATCAACAAGCAGCCTTTTCATTGATGTTTGTTTTCGAGGTGATCTAAATAATCCTTTTTGTAATCATAACCCTGCTCAAGTTCAATCACACCACTCAGGCTGTCAACCAGGGGAGTTGTTGTATCATGCTGTTTTTCAGTAGCAGTAATGGATGCAAGGTAATTCTCAATCATTTGCGAAAGGCTTGTTTTCTGATTCTTTGCATACACTTTTGCCCGCTCAATAACGCTTTTTCTGAGCCGTAAGGTTAATTTGGTTTCCATGTTCTGTGCTTTTATACGGACAAAATTAATAATTTTATACGGCTTGGTTGTGTTTTAGAAATTAATTTTTTGCCGCTTTCGATTCCATGGATACTAACGCCTGGGAGGAAGTCTGTCTGGCTGGCGTTCAGACGGGGCAGGCATTTGAATGAAGAAGTGGGAAAGGGATCCAAGCCCCGACTGCAAGGAGGGGATTGAAGCCCTTGAGTATTGGTCAATTAGTTGATTGGTTAATTGGTTGATTGGTAGGGAGGGATCCAAGCCCTGAGGCACGAAGGTGTGTCTCGCCGGAGGCGGAGATTGAAGCCCTGGAGTATTGGTCAATTTGTTAATCTGTTAATTGGTTGATTGGTAGGAAGAGATCCAAGCCCTGAGGTTCTGATAGCTATCGGAAGAAGGGATTGAAGCCCTGGGGTACTAAAATCTGATCTTAGGGCTCCAATCCTTTCCCTCCGATCAAGGCTTTGATCCCCTGCAGCGTTGAACAATTGAACATCCGAATGAAGAAGTGGAAAGGAATCCAAGTCCTGACTGTAAGGAGGGGATTGAAGCCCTGATCATATGTTAGAATACTTCAACCCTCCAGAGGCGGGTTATTAAACCCCATGGGGGTTTGACTATTCCAGCCCCAACCCGTATCTCCTACTCTTCCACTCAACCCTGTAAGGTTTGGATTATATGGCAATGGAGACATGACAACAGAATCCGGGTTACTTCTTCGCTTCAGGAGAAAGGTAATTGCCCTTATCCAAACACATCTAAAAATTTTTGTTCAATAATATAAACGACCACAGGGTAACACATCATGAATTAACGGTTGACTTGCTATAACTTTTTGGTGCCGTGAAATCATGGATTTATGCCTCACTACTTGAACTATACCAAATCATGATTACCTTTGTGTTCTGTAGCCGGCCAACATACTTTCTGTTCTTTCTAAAGCAATCATACACCATTAATAATCCAAACACCATTATTATGACCACAAAACAACTTTCGGCAGCATTGGCGATCATTATTTTGCTGATCCTGGTTTTCATTGCTCCATCCAAAGCCCAGATTACCGTTAACGAATACTCAGTATCCAACCTCAATCAGTTCCAGGATAATTACGAGAGGTATGAAGACTGGATTGAGTTGCATAATACCGATATCAACAGCATCAATATCGGGGGATACTATCTCAGCGACAAAATTGGAAACCCTACCAAATGGCAGTTCCCTCCCAATACTGTTATTCCCGGCAAAGGAAATCTCATAATTTGGGCCTCTGGGAGAAATGAAGCAACAGCAGGCCATTACCATACCAATTTCAGACTAAGTCAAACCAAGCCCAACCCGGAGTATATTGTTTTTTCCGATTACCTGGGAAACATCCTTGAGATTCACCAGCTCGAGCTAACACAACTTGGCCATTCACGGGGCCGTATCCAGGATGGCGCCGGCAACTGGGGAATATTCACCAATCCTACCCCCGGGTTATCAAACAATAATGCAACACATTACGAACGCTATGCCCAACGCCCTCAAATGAGCCTTGAAGCGGGTTTCTACCCATCTGCAATCACAATAGAAATAACCAGCGACGAACCCGATGCCCAAACAACCTATACCCTGAACGGTTTCCAGCCCACTCAAGGCTCAACAGCTTATACGGGTCCCATATCGGTTCCAGCCACCCGGATTATTCAGGCACGTACATTCAGTTCCAATCCGGCTGTTTTGCCCAGCCTGATTGAATTTAACACTTACTTCATCAATGTGTCGCACGATTTGGTGGTGCTGTCTGTCTCGGCCAATGATATGCTTAATTTACTGAACGGAAATGCAAACCTCCGCCCACATGGCAGCATCGAATATTTTAATGCAGACGGCGTTCGAACCAATGCCGCCTATGGTGAGTTTAACAAACACGGCCAGGATTCCTGGGTTCATGCACAACGCAGTATTGACTATATCACCCGCGATGAAATGGGCTATAGCCATTCACTGCAGGAACAACTCTTTTCGCTGTCCGACCGCACCCAATTCCAGCGCATCATCATCAGGGCATCCGGCGATGACAATTATCCTGGAATTGATACTTCAGCGCACATGCGGGATATCTGGGTTCAGAACCTGGCTGAAAAATCGGGCATGAGCCTCGACGTGAGAAAGGGCTCCCGATGTATTTTATATGCCAACGGCCAGTTCTGGGGGGTATATTCCATCAGGGAAAAGGTTGACGACCACGATTTCACCAAATATTATTACAACCAAGACAAATTTGATCTTCAGTTTATCAAATTCTGGGGAACCGTTTGGGCCGAATACGGCGGGCAGAAAGCCCTCGACGATTGGTATGCCTTTCGCTCCTACATGCTGCAAAGCAATGTGAACAATCCGGATGTATTCGATTCCATCTCGCGATCTTACGATTACACCAGCCTTGTTGATTATGTGATCATCAATTCTTTTGTGGTTTGTTCCGATTGGCTTAACTGGAACGTTGGCTGGTGGCGGGGCTTAAGCCCCGATGGCGAAGGCCGGAAATGGAAATACATATTATGGGACGAGGATGCCGTGCTTGGGCATTATATCAATTACACAGGCATACCTGGCCAGCACCCCTACGTTTCACCTTGCTTTCCCGATTTTCTGAGCGGTTACTCCGACCCACAGCAACATATTGTCATCCTGAATAAACTAAGGCAAAATCCGGTAGTGAACCAGTATTACATTACGCGCTACATTGATTTGATCAATACCGCATTCTTAAAAAACGATTTGCTCGAATATGTTGACAGCATGAGCAACCTCATCGCTCCCGATATGGAACAACACATAGCCCGCTGGGGCGGCACCTATGGCAAATGGCAAAGCAATGTGCAAAAAGTGCGCAACTTTGTCGAATTGCGCGCTGACTACTACCCCACCGGCGTAATGAATTGCTACAACCTTTCCGGCCCCTATGATTTTACCGTGGCTGTTGAACCTGAAGGAGTCGGGCAAATTCAGCTTAATTCGCTGCTGCTTGAAAACTTTCCCTGGAGCGCCAATTATTTCGGGAATATTCAAACCAAGCTTACCGCCATTGTGAAAAACACAAACTATGAATTCGACTCCTGGGAACTCAGCAACCATATACCCAATCCAAATCAATACGCCGAATCCATTTCGATTAACCTCTCAAACTGGGAATATGTCGTTGCCCGCTTTAAGCTACGACCCTATTCTGATTCTCTGGTTATCAATGAAATAAATTATAAATCGGCAAGCAACTTCGATTCAGAAGACTGGGTTGAATTTTATAACCCCCATGATTATCCCCTTGAAATAACCGATTGGGTTTTCAAAGACGATAACGATAACCATTCATTTGTATTCCCGGCCGGCACCATTCTGGAACCTCAGGGCTATCTTGTACTTTGCCGCGACACCATTAAGTTCAAAGCCAGGTATCCGCATGTCAGCAATTATCTGGGGAACATGAATTTTGGTTTTAGCAGCAACGGGGAACTTCTGCGGCTCTATAATGATGCACTTATTTTAATTGATACGGTTCATTACCAAAACAGCCATCCCTGGCCCCCCGAAGCCAACGGTGGCGGCTCAACGCTAGAGCTGATCAACCCCTCGCTTGACAACGCACTTGCCGAAAGCTGGATGGCTTCGCCACTTTACGGCACTCCGGGCGAAATGAACAGCTTGCTGGCCTCCATTCCCAATCAGGCTGTTTTATACAATATCACATTCACTGTGACCCCAAATCCGGTTTCACATGTCGCCATTCTCAGGCTGGAAACCGACAAGCCTGTTTCTGACGGGAACCTGAAAGTGTACAATACAATGGGTACAGAAGTAATGAATATCGAAAACATCAGGACAAAACACATCAGGATTGAGCGCAACCAGCTAAGCAGTGGTTTGTATTTGTTCCGCTTTACCGATCAAAAGAGCAAATTAGCGGGAACAGGCAAGTTTGTTTTTCAATAAACCGCAAGAACCCCTCAAACAAAACTAACCAGTCATGAGAACAAAAATAATATTATTGTCAATGCTTCTGTCGTGTTCAATTAATGCCCAAACACCTGATTATCTGAGCAACGATCCGAACTGGAGGCAGGAATGGACTTTTGGCGGTAGCATGCCATGCCTTATAACGCATAATTACATTTATTACACGAATGGTGATTCAATAATTGACGGTGTTGAATATAAAAAGATATATCAGAGACATGAAACAACCTATAGATGGATGGCGCCTCCCCCACATCAGAATTGTGACGGCACAAGCTTCTACAACAAGCTTCGGACTCTTCTGCGACAGGATGGGAAGCAAATATATATTTACGAATCTGGCGTTGAAGATTTGCTTTACGATTTTGACCTTGCTGTTGGCGACACCTTGCCCATCACCTGGAATATGTGTACAGAAGGAGTATATGTAACTGACATTGACAGCATTTTTATGGTTGATCACTACAGGAAAATATTTTATCTGAATGATGTTTGGGAAATAGGGGATTTTTTAATTGAAGGCGTTGGTTCTAATTACGGATTATTGGAAGACTTCCCTACGCCCTTACTTAGTTATCCATCATGGTTATTGTGTTTTACCCTGAATGACACTACCTATTTCCCGGGATATGGTGAGGAGTGCGATTTAACAGTGAAAGCGCCTTTACCTGCAATGAATACACAGCTCAGGGCATATCCAAACCCTGTAAAAGATAAGCTATGGATTGATCATCAAGCAGGCACAGATATCTATCAGGCGATTGTATATGATTGTGCGGGCAGAGCGCTGTTAATAAAGCCCGAACAAACTAATCCGAATTCAGTATTGTTTGATTTATCGGGTTTGAAACCAGGCTTATATATCCTGCAATTAACAAACGGGGAATCAGCCATTTCAAGAATCAAGCTATCAAAGCAATAGGATCCATCGCCAACACTCGTCCACAGGTTTTTAACAGTATCCGGCTTCAACAGAGCATAAACATCCGATGCTGTCGCTCAAAGCGATAGTATCGGCAGGAAAAGATGGCGACACAAAAAGCCCGGCAAAACTCAAAATCCTGCCGGGCTTTTTCTTTTGTCTAAGGAGTTTTACAAACCCAAAACGTCTTTTCCTTGCTTAAAAACGATGTCAACCGGTATACCCGAAGCGTTTACACGGTCCAGGTCATTGCGGAGTTGTGCTGTCATCACACCGTCAGTGTCAACAAGGTTTTTTGCTGCTTCATAATCACCGTTGCCCTGAATGGTAAGGATGTTTTCAACCTGTGAAATAACGGCTTTTTTCATTTCCTCAAAATTCACGCGGTAGGTTCCGTCATCCTGATGCACAAAGGCGCCATGACGTTCGAAATACTTCATGTTCAACATGTTTGCTTTACCATGTGCGCTGGCTGCGCCGAACCGGCTTGAACGGAAAATGCCGGCAAAAAAGGTAACATAATTGTTCATTACCTCTCCGCTGGTGATCTCGCCCATTTCATAAAGCTCTGTTACCAGATACAAACCCATGATATCGGCTTTGGCTTCTTCAATCACCGAATAATAATCGCGCAGGGCTTCACGCACAGGCCCTTTGCCGGTGATGGTGTTTTTTATTCCCATGCCATGGGCTACTTCGTGGAAAGTGGTGTTCTCAAAGAAAGCATCAAAGGTGATGTATTTTCGCTGACTTTCGTCAATCAGCATATCGGCAATCGGCATCAGAATTTCATCAAATTTGGCTTTCATGGAATTTTTCAACTGCAACTTGCGGCTTCCCACTGCCAAATGGATTTCTTCGTCGTTGGGCAAATTGATAGCAATGGTTTTGCTGCCTGCATTGCAATCGCCGGCATAGTAAATGGCATAATAAACATTCATGTCGGCATCGGTGCCGGGGGTTTCGGCCTTGTAAGCAGGATCAACCGGAAGGCCGGCCTGCAAATCGGGAAGCATGGCATTGAATTTTTCCAGTTGTGCGCTCCATTCCGGATCTTTCACCAAAACAAATGCCTCGTGAGCGGCTTTGAAGCCAAGCAGGCGGTCCTCGTAGTTCTCAATGGGTCCGACCACAAAATCAATATTTGATGTCTTCATCTCCATCCATGCAAAATCGCTTGGTTGGTAATTGTCAGTAAGCAAGGCTTCGGCTCGGGCAAGCAGGTAATTTCTGAGGCCCTGGTCCATAGCAATTTCAGCAGCTTTGCGCATAAGCCTGGCGGCCTTTTCATGTTGTTCTTTGTAGGCAACGGAATAGGGAACCGTAATCAGGTTTCCGGCCTCATCGCGGCGCAGCAAGGTATACAGGCTGCTTTTTGCAGGGTCGGCAAACTGTTCGAATTCCGCAACAGTCATGTCGGCGGGATAGAAGTTGGCGCCGAGGGGTTTGGGGCCATAACCGGGAACGAAAGGTTTGTTTCCGTCCAGGCGATCCCAGGGCCCGTAATTGATCATGGCAAATTGCCTGGCATATTCGCTTTCAATTTTCTCCAGTAAAGCTTCTTTGTCGCCATAAGCCTGGGTCCAGAAAATATCATCCATAATATCGGCTGCATCAATCAGCAGGCGGATGATTTCACGTTCATTTTCGCTTAGCCACGAAAGGTCGGCTTTGAGTTCAACCTGATGGTACTTGCTGATTAAATCTTTCATGGGATCTTTTGTTTCGGAAGTGCATGCTGCCCATGCCATAAACACTGTGAGCAACAAAGCAAAGACAAAGTTTTTACGTAGCATGTTCATTCTCTTTATGGTTAATAAATAAATTTTACTAGGCAAAGGTACGGCTTTTCGAAATCATTCAGCCAATCGTCCCGTTTCAGCAAACAAACAGATGCTGATTTGTTAATCATGACTATTTTTGCCATCCGAAATACAACAATACTTATGCAATCAAGTTATAGTGTTACAGCGCTTAACAATGTTTTTTGGTTTCTTGTTAGTTGGTAAAATGAATAATTCAGGGTTAATATGATCAATCGCCAATATCTTCTGCTGGTTTTTATCCCAATCTTTTCGTTCGCTGTTGCGCAGGAACCAATTGCCTTGCCCGACAGCATACAGGGCATCAGTGAATTTGAGGCCGAATTCCGATCGGCCGACGAAGCTTTTACTACTGACAGCATCCCGCTGCCCGACACGCTTGCTGCATCTGAAATGATGAAAACAGGGCCAATCCTCGACATGCTCGACAGTCTGTTTCAATCGGTTTTGTTCTCAGGCAATATTTTCACAGCCGATACTGCCTTGCTGAATATTTATGGCTTCAGGCCCGATGAGGTTCCGGTTTACCACGATTCGGTTTACTTCGAACGTATCAGCAAACTGAATGCAGGCACACCCATTGAGCTCAGCTACAACTGGCATGTAAAAAACTTCATAAACCTTTATGCGGTTCAACGAAGGGAGCTGACTTCAAGGATTTTAGGACTTGCCGGTTTGTACTTCCCGATGTTTGAAGAACATCTTGACCGTCTGAACCTGCCTCTTGAACTCAAATATCTTGCGGTGGTTGAGTCAGCGCTGATTCCCAACGCCCGATCGCGTGCCGGCGCAACAGGTTTGTGGCAGTTTATGTACGGAACCGGAAAAATGTATGGCCTGAATGTGACTTCATTTGTTGACGACCGCAGCGATCCGTATAAATCAACTGTAGCGGCCGCCGAGCATCTTCGCGATCTGTATCAGCTTTATAACGACTGGCTCCTGGCGCTTGCAGCCTACAACAGCGGGGCAGGAAATGTAAACCGCGCCATCAGGCGTTCAGGCGGAAAGATGAACTTCTGGGAAATCAGTCCCTATCTCCCGCGCGAAACCCGGGGCTATGTTCCGGCCTTTATTGCCGTTACCTACGTAATGAACCATGCTGCAGAACACAATCTTTATCCCGTAAGCCCGGCATTCATGCACAATGATGTAGATACTGTGGTGGTTAAAGACGTGCTGTCATTTGATCAGATAGCCGAAAAGCTCGGCATTCCAATTGAGCACATCCGATTTCTGAATCCGGCCTACCGTCATGGGATCATTCCTTCCACTTCCGACAAACAATACGTACTCCGGTTGCCCAGGCAATACATTGCCTCATTTATCACCCACGAACAGGAGTTGTATGCATATAAAACCCAAAAAGGCATTGAACGCGAAAACCTGATGTCGAAAATGGAAAGCATCAGGGAACAGCAATATCACCGTGTTGCCAGCGGCGAAAATCTTGGTCTTATAGCCCGCCGTTACCGGGTTAGTGTAAACGACCTGAGGCGGTGGAACAATTTGAAAAGCAATACCATTTATGCAGGCCAAAGGCTGATTGTGTATCCGGGAAGCACATATCAGGCTCCTGTTGCCACAACATCTTCCTCCGCAACAGTTCAGGGTGTTACTTATCATACGGTTCGCAGCGGAGAGAACCTGGGGCTGATTGCCAGCCGATATAAAACTACCGTAAATGACCTGATACGCTGGAACAACCTGAGCGGTAACACCATTCATCCAAACCAGCGCCTGATCGTTTCAAACCCGGCCCTGCAGTCAGTTTCTGCCGAAGCAGGTTCTTCTGAAGAAAACATGAAGTTTGTTTACTATACGGTTCAGCAAGGTGATACATTATGGGATATTGCAAAAAAGTATGACGGTGTCACCATAGACCAGATCAAGAAATGGAACAATATAAGCAACGCCAACCGGCTCAGGCCCGGACAAAAACTCAAAATTGGCGTAAGCAGTTAACAGCAACGATCACCAATACGCTCTGATCATGAAGCGAATACATATTATTTTTACAGCGCTTGTCCTTACATTACTAATTTCCTCATGTGTTTCCGACGAACGCATTGTTCCCAACTCAACAGGTAAATCATCTGAAATGCTTGTGGTAGTGGAACGTCAGCAATGGAATGGCTTGATAGGGGAAAGCATCCGCGACTTTTTCGGGCAGGATATGGAAGGTTTGCCTCAGGCCGAACCCCTGTTTAATTTCTATACCATACCAGAATCTGATTTTTCTTCCATGTTTCAATCGCACCGTAATATTTTTATGGTGAGCATCAAGCCAGAATACCTCAGGCCTTATATTGAAACCAAACGCGACCTGTGGGCAAGGCCCCAGCGGATTGTTAAAATAAATGCAAGTTCCGATACGGCCTTCTTAAGGCTTTTTGACGAACACAAAAACACATTTCTAAGGCTTTACGAGCAAGCGGAAAGGGAACGCATCCAGCGGGCTTACAGGTCGGTTCCCGACCATCAGATCAGAAACCAGGTGGTTGAGAATTTCGGGTTTTCACTTGTGATACCATCGGGGTTCTTTGTTGCCAAAAAAACACCCGATTTTATGTGGATCAGGCGCGAACCGCTGGAGTTCAGCCAGGCTATCCTTATTTACACCTACGACTATAAAGATACAGCCGACTTTAATCCCAACCGGCTTATGGCAATGCGAAACATCATGACGCAAAAACATGTGCCGGGAACCTTTGACGGAACCTACATGACTATTGCCTCTGATTTCATCCGGCCGGTTTCACAGCATATTGACTTCAACGGGCGATTTGCAGTTGAAACCCGCGGGCTCTGGGAAGTAAAAAACGATTTCATGGGCGGCCCCTTCATCAATTATTCATTTGTTGACGAAACAGGCACCAAAATCATAGCACTTGACGCATATGTTTTTGCACCACGAGATCGTAAGCGCGACCTTGTCAGGCAGGTTGAGGCAATTTTATACACATACGAACCGGTTAATAACTGATTTTTCAAAAAAATCATGTTCGTATTAAAAACTTGTTTACTTTAGTCGCCTCACAAAACCGACTTAACATGAAAAAAGCAATCATTCTCATTGCCGCAGCCCTGATGTTTATCATGGCCGGCGAAGCAAAAGCACAGGCCGACAGGGTAGTTGGCGTTTACCTTGCTGTTGACGACGAAGACAATCCAAATTCACAGGTTAAGATTTTCAAAGATCGCAACGGTAAATATTATGGAGAAATTGTGTGGCTGAAAGATCCGCTCGAAGACGACGGATCGGAAAAAGTTGACGACAAAAACCCCGACCCAAAATTGCAGAACCGCAAAATCATGGGGCTTCGTATCCTTAACGATTTCACCTACGACAAAAGCCGGAACGAATGGAGTGGCGGCACCATCTACAGTCCAAAGACCGGGAAAACCTACAAATGCTATCTGGTTTTTGAAAGCGACGGAAGGCTCAAAGTCAGAGGTTACATTGGCAGTTCCTGGATGGGGCTGGGAAAAACAGTTCACTGGACCAAGGAAGATTCCATCAGAAAGTAAAACGCAAAGCTTATTGCCTGCCCCCGCCTGATGTTCAGGCGGGTTTTTTTATTTAAAAATTGAGAAAACCGATCGAAAACCTGACATTTTTCAGGATCAAAAACACTGAAAAGATTATGCCCGAAAATATTATAAAGCTGTTTTTCAGCGCTTTAGAAATTTGTTTTTGCTTTTAAAAATAATTGTACCTTTGCAGCCGTTTTTTCAGGCCCAAAACCCATTGCGTTGAACATATAATTCTAACCAATGTTAATAAGGGTCAGTTCAGGTTTGCCAGATTGCAGCAAGTTGTTTAACAAAAAGAGATGCAATTGAATGCGGCAAACAATGTTGAACCAAAAACAAAAAAATGATTGAAAAATGGAAATTAAACAGGACAGCACTTTTAAGCGCATTGCTGACACTTGTAATCCTGTTTTCCTGTACTACGAATACAAGAAATATTTCTCCCACTGCTATTCAGGAAAAATCGGGCCTGAAAGCCATTATTGATAGAGGAAAACTCATTGCGGTAACCGATCTTGGATCAACCAGTTATTTTGTTTTTCGTGGCGAGCCTATGGGCTATCAGTTTGAACTTCTTCAACTGTTTGCCGGGCATTTGGGCGTTAAGTTGGAAATTTTTGTTGACAGCGACCCTGAGGCTTCAATGGAAAAGCTCAATTCAGGGCAATACGACCTGATTGCAAAAGGCCTCACTATTACGCACAACCGAAGAGAAAAAGTGGCTTTTTCCGAACCGATGATGCAAACCCGCCAGGTACTTGTACAACGCAAGCCAGATAACTGGAGAAGGATGCGCACCTGGGAAGAGGTTGAAAGTCATTTGATCCGGAATCCGCTTGATCTGGAAGGGAGAACAATTTATTTGCAGCGCAATACCGCATATTATGACCGCCTGATCAACCTGCAGAACGAGATCGGAGCCAACATCCATGTACTCGAAGTCACTGAAAAAGATACCGAGGACCTGATCGCAATGGTGGCCCGCGGAGAAATAGATTACACCGTTAGCGACGAACACACTGCCCTGGTCAGCAGCAAATACTATTCCGACCTGGATGTGCTCACCCCCCTGAGTCTTACGCAAAACATAGGCTGGGCGGCCAGAAGAGGTAATACCGAACTGCTTGACGCCTTGAATGACTGGTGGAGGGAATTTAGCCAAACCACACATGCCCGCTTGCTTTACGACCGTTATTTTAATAACCCGAGGGGTTTACATGCAGGCCAGCGGGAATTCCATTCCCGCAAGGGTGGGCGCATTTCAAATTATGACGAGGTGATCAGGAAATACAGCAAATCAATTGACTGGGACTGGCGCCTGCTCGCATCACTGATCTATCAGGAATCACGCTTTCGTCATGAAGCCGTTTCTCACGCCGGCGCATTCGGTATCATGCAGATTATGCCTGCAACAGCAACAGAACTGGGTATTGACAGTACTGTAACGGCCGTTGAGCAAATTGCCGCCGGAGTGAAATACCTGAGATGGCTCGACAGGCAGTTTGCCTCAGAAATTTCTGATCCTGTTGAAAGACAGAAATTCGTGCTTGCCGCTTACAACGCCGGCATTGCACACGTGTATGATGCACGTCGCCTGGCTGCTAAGAACAATAAAGATCCCAATATTTGGGAGGGCAATGTGGATTACTATCTCCGGAACAAATCAAAACCTGAGTACTACCTTGATGAGGTTGTGTTTTATGGCTATTGCCGGGGCGAAGAACCCTACAATTATGTTTACGATATCCTAAACCGGTACGATCATTACCGCAGGGCAATCAGGAACTGATTTGCCGGAACCATTTGCAATTTTCTGATATGCTTTCAGTGATCGGAATAAACTGAAAATTCAAAACCCTTCTGATTTTATCATTGCTGTAAAGATATCGCTTGCTTGAAGTTCGTGCTGTTTCACGGGTAATCAGCGGGGAAGTTCCGGTAACAAGGCTTCGCACTTTATCCAACCGCCAGATAATTTCAAACATCCAGGGTTTCACATTTAAGGTGGGGGGCTTTTTTCCAAAGCCCTCAGCCATGGCGTTAAGAATATACCGGTAAGTATGATTCCCTTCGTTTACGATGAATCGCTCATTCACGATATCGCTTTCCACAAGCAGCATCATAATACGGCTAACATCGCGTACATCCACAAAAGCATTCATGCCAAGCGTATAAAAACGATTGCCTTTCATGGCTGTGGTCAGTAATTTGGCAGAACTTTTATGCGGATCGCCTGGGCCAATAATAATGGATGGGTTTACAATAACTGCATTCAGCCCTTCGGCAACACCACGCCAGACTTCACGTTCAGCAGCATACTTGCTTACGGCATAAGCTGAGTTCTCTTTTGAGTCAATCCAATCGGCTTTTTCATCAATCAGGGTGTTTTCCTCGGCGCGGCCAAGGGCGGCTACTGAACTTACAAAACAAAGTTTCTTCACTCCGTGAGCAATTGCGGCATTTACCACATTGGCGGTTCCTTCCACGTTGGTTTGCATCATCATGGATTTGTCTTTTGGATCGAATGAAACCACCGCCGCACAGTGGTAAACATATTCAACATCCCGCATTGCAGCCTCAAGCGAAACATAATCCTGCACATCGCCATCCACCCATTCAATTCTGTTTAACAACTCCACAGCCCTGTTGCTGAGCGCCTGAAAAATCATTTTAAGCATGGCATGTGAAGAAGATTTCCTTTTTATTGCCCTGACTTTCTTTCCGTTTGATGTGAGATCAAACAGCAATCGGGTTCCTACAAGGCCGGTTCCTCCGGTTACCAAAATCATAGTTTGAAGTTTTGCTGTGCAAAGATAGGAAAGTGTGGATGTGTTAGGCTTCTGGAGTGGCAGAATCAGTCATTACGCAATCGCGGGATCCTGCAACTGAAATAAAAAACCGAAATCCTATCTTTGCAAAAATTTCTGCTATGAACTTTGTTGAAGAATTGCGTTGGCGGGGCATGATCCATGATATGATGCCGGGAACCGAAGACTATCTTTCAAAAGGAACAGGAACCGCTTATGTGGGCATTGACCCTACGGCCGATTCCCTCCATATCGGCCATCTTGTCGGGGTGATGATGCTGAAACATTTCCAGCGCTGCGGCCATAAACCCCTTGCATTGGTTGGAGGGGCCACCGGTATGATCGGCGACCCGTCAGGTAAATCTCAGGAACGCAACCTGCTTGATGAAAGCGCACTGCGCCACAATCAGGAATGCCTGAAAAACCAGTTGAGAAAGTTTCTTGACTTTGATCCGGCACTGTCCAACAGCGCTGAAATGGTGAACAATTACGACTGGATGAAAGAATACACCTTTCTGGATTTTATCCGCGACATTGGCAAGCATATTACCATCAATTATATGATGGCCAAAGATTCGGTTCGCAAAAGAATTGAAGGTGAGGCAGCTTCCGGGCTTTCGTTTACTGAATTCACCTATCAGCTTGTGCAGGGCTACGATTTTCTATATCTGTACCGCAACAGGAATTGCCGTTTGCAAATGGGAGGCAGCGATCAATGGGGCAACATCACCACCGGAACAGAACTTATCCGCCGGATTGATGGCGGCGAGGCTTATGCCCTGACCTGTCCGCTTATAACCAAAGCCGATGGCGGCAAATTCGGGAAAACCGAAAGCGGTAATGTGTGGCTCGATCCTGAAAAAACCTCTCCATACCAGTTCTATCAATTCTGGCTCAATACTTCTGATGAAGACGCTGTAAAATATATTAAGATTTTTACGCTGTTCAGCAAAGAAGAAGTTGAAGCAATGACTGTAAAGCACCTTGAGTCGCCGCATCTGCGGTTTCTGCAAAAAGAACTGGCACGCGACCTTACCATCCGGGTTCATTCCGAAGCCGATTACAATGCAGCCCTTGAAGCCTCCGAAATTCTTTTTGGCAAAGGCACAACCGAAACGCTTAAAAAACTGGATGAAAAGACTTTATTGTCAGTTTTTGAAGGTGTGCCTACCTGCATTGTTTCCAAAACGGATCTTGAATCAGGAATTCCGATACTTGAGTTTCTGGCCGATAAAACCGAAATTTTTCCCTCCCGCGGTGAAGCGCGCAGAATGGTGAAAGATGGCGGAGTATTGGTAAACAAGGAAAAGGTAAGTGAACAAATTGTAGTATCGTCCGGCCATTTGCTGAATAAACGTTACATACTCGCCCAAAAAGGGAAAAAGAATTATTTCCTTGTGATCGCAGAATAGTTGGTTATTTTGCCAAAGCCGCTTTGCTGCAGAGATATTCATTTACTTTAAGTTCGAGTAAATGCTGAAGCTTTCTCAATAATGGATGGTTCGGGTCGTATGTATGATCGTCAATTTTGCTGGCAGGAAGCACCCTGCGTGAAGTTCCTGAAATAAAAACCGCGTTTGCTTCTGCAAGTTCGTTTACATGAAAAGTTCGCTCAATAAATGGTATCTGTTTCTCGGCGCAAATCTGCAGGATGTGCTTGCGGGTAACCCCTTCCAGCACTGTGTGAACCGGCGGTGTGATCAGTTGTTCGTTTATGATGAAAAACACATTTGAACGGCTGCCTTCGGTAATATTGCCATTGTGGTCAACCAGCAATACTTCATAAACATCGTTCTCAGCTTTGAAATTATCGGTGTTACTACGCAGCAATACATCCATTACTTTCGCATTGGGGTTGTTCCTGGTTGCGAAGAACAAACTCAACCGAACCCCGTTAAGAAATTGCTCAGGTGTGGGATATTGGTGCGGATTGAAATAAACAAGCCGGAAAGCAAGGCTATCAGCCGGGAAGTTTATAAAAATCTTCACATTTCCGTTCCTGCCTGAGTTTGCCTGAATCAGGTCAAGTATATCATTATGGAGTACTTCGCGTGTGAATGGAAGGCTTATGTTTTCCAGTCCGGCTGTTTTCCAAAGCCTGTCAAGATGATCTTCAATAAAAACCGGAATGCCCTCCTGCACCCTGAAAACTTCATAAATATACTTTGCCGGGGAGCCAAACCATTTTCCAAATTCTCCCGCTGGTTTTATCAGCCCATTGCAAACGATATAATCACCAACAAACTCTGCCATAATCCCGGTTCATATTTACTTCTACAATTACTTTGAGAATTTTCTTTCATATTAAGGGCGCAAGGCAAAACATCTGAAACGATGCCCCGGATTTCATAAAGCTATTTGCTTGTACCTGCATGCCATAGTTAGTAATTCACGCTGTTCTCCCGGAATGATCAGGTGGTGGTTGCCCAGAGGTTTGTTCCGCAGGATTTCCAGATCCAGTTTGGGTAAAACAATCTCTGTTTGGGTGCGGCAGGCATAGGGCAACGCTGGTTGCGAAACAACTTTCCCTGTGCTGATAAAAGCTTTGTTCAGATTTTGGTTAAGCCGGAATACCGTAACCTCCTTCATATTTAAATCGCCTTGCACTGCTGCCGATTTATTTGTTTCAAAATGGGTTGGAAGTCCAAAACCGGAAACCAGGTTTAAGGGGGCAGTGCAATGGGCAAAAATGATGCTTTGGTCATTCATGCCCGCAATATTGGCCATCCAGGGAATGGTACCCGTTAGCGCCTGCACCATCATCATCCCCACCACACTTACCAGATCGCCTTCACAGCCGGAGGCAATTCCTCTGCTGTTAAGCAAAGCCAGTGCGAGACATGCTGTTACATTATGCTTGTTAACCATATCAAAACACTCCAACGTTAGTCCCTCAAGATGATGTTCTTTGATTACTGATTTCAGGAAGGAATAAATCCTGGCCTCGTTTTCAAGTTGGTTTTGGGTGTTGTTTTTAAAGACTTCCGAAAATTCCGGATCGGGAGGAAAGCTGATATAATCAGGCAGGCTTGCCCATTGCAGATGCCTGATTTCAATTCCCAAACGTTCTTTGGCAAGGTTAAGCGGGAATGCTGAAGCAACCAGCCAATGCGAAACATTGCCGATCAGGCCGGCCTGTTTGCCGGTAAGGTTGCGAAAAGCAGTACAAACCCTATGAAAAATTTCAAGGCGCTGAGAAACTTCTTGTTCCTCAACACTGATCAGTTGAGCCGGGACATTATTCTGATCCGCCCAGGCCTTAACTTCTGTAGCAGCCGCCCAGGCATTCCCTTCGAAACCGGCCAGCAGCAGATAATGCCTGCCAGGAACCATACATTTTATTGCTTCCTGTTCTGAACCTCCGCTCAGAAAACAGATTATGTCCGGATTGCCGGTAACAAATCTGAACCTAATATCCGGGAAACGATCCTTAAGTTTTTGCTTTCCCTTTTCAATCAAATCTTCCGGAGCATTGCGGAAGGCTGCAAGGCATGTTCTTAATTCCATTCCGTGTGTGTTTGCGGCAAATTTAACCCAAAATCACGATTCGGAAGAAAGTTCTTACGAACTCAGCATAACCATTTCAGAAACCAGTATTCAATTGAACAGGATTTTGAACAGTTGGAAACAAAGTCCATCAGGAGCAATTACCAAAGCGTCAGCGCCTATTCAATCCTTATCCTTATGCCTTCGCTGTGGGCTGTAAACTCCGGGGCATACAAACACTGTATTGTGGTGATTCCCGATGAAAACTCCCCGGTTTGAGAAACCACAACCGGATATTCGAACACCCAGGTTCCTTGTGGCAGATACTGGAAAAAATAATGTGTAGCCACATCGCGCGGACTTTCATAATAACCCAGCCCTCCCTGGTATTTGTATCCCGATAGCTGATCAAGCGGTTCAAAAGCAGGGGCACGCAAATCCTTCATGTGAACATACTCCATATCCCGGTCAACGCGCAATTCAATCCGAAGTATCATTTTGTCGCCGATATTCAAAGGTTTCTCATCACTTACTGATTCAAGCACTGGTCCTGAAGGCGTAAGAACTTCACGCATGATGCTGCGTTGTAATTTCAATGGTGTTTCATGCGGAGTGATGCGATCCAGTTGTTCGAAATACTGCCAGTATAAACCACCCCATGCAATGGAATTGCCAGGGTTATTCACCGTGACATTTGCCATTTCGGGATGAATCTCGCTGCCATGCCATGAAATCCTGAAATAACCGCTTCCGGCTTCAGTGCTGATAGCAGGGTCCTGGGCCGGGTGTATGGTTTGATTGCCGATTTGTATGTTGAGGCTGCGGTTTGGCGCAAGGGTTTGTTTTCCCCTCATAAGAATGGCATAAATGGCTTCGGCTGTGGCACGATTTGATTTCCATGCCTGTGTGCGTTTTTGTGTAATGAGCCATTGCTGCATTTTTTCTACCGAACCCATATCGCTACTAATGGTAGCAAACGCTTCGATAAGAATTGCCTGTGCCTCTATTGGCGCCTGATACCAGTTGTACCCCTGGCGGAGGTCGCGCCAGTACATTCCGGCTTCGGCACTGTAAAGAGCCCTGTCAGTAAACGACTGCAAAATCTGGGCCTGGACTGTGCTTGTGCCGGTGCGGTGCAGGGCCAAAGCGATCATTCCCTGCATATACAGGTTCTGTCCTGTCCAGTGTTTTTCTGCCTGCGATTTCCAGAAATCAAAGCCTTCAGCATGCTTTGAAACAAGCGGAAACCTCTTTAACCAGTATGATCTTGCCCAAAGGTATTGTATAGCCACAGGGTTCAGGGAGTGTAGCCCGGGATCATCCGGGTTTTTAATTTCCCTGAAAGCCTCCAGCGACCTTTCATCAATATAGTTTATAGCATTGTGAACCTGGCGGGCAAAATATGGATCCTGATCAATATCAAAAGCGCCTAAGGCTTGCAGGCGCCCGAGTCCGGCTATGATCTCCTGAGTTACAAAACGGTTATCGCGCATTCCAGGAAACCAGGGCCATCCGCCATTTGCCAACTGCATATCCATCAAATCCTTCAGGCTTTTTTGCAACTCGTTGTTGATGGTATTGCGCTGAAACATTACTGCAATTTGTCTTTTCCTTTCCGACTCGCCCAGGGCATCCCTAACCCAGGGTGTTTGCTCAAGAACTATGCTTTTCAAATCCTGATTTTTCTCAAGATTAGAAACCAAAGCCTGCGGCTGTGTTCTTCTCCACACTTCAAACACGCGCTCAATTTCAGGATTGGCATGAATGATATAGGAAGCAAGCCGGTTGGCATAATACCGGTGAAACAGTGCCGAAGCATTCTTGTGGGTGGGTTCGGTAAGGTAAGGCAACGCCTGCACGGCATACCAAACAGGGTTTGAAGTAAACTCAAGGGTGAGTTGATGATGTGTTGAAGTGTTGCCTGTATTGCCGGATTTGCTCAGCTTGTCCAGCGAATAACTTCGGTTTTCGCCGGCTCCGGCAAACATCGGCATACTTTCAGTAAGTAATTGTCTGTTTGTAAGAACGGGAATCATGTTTTCTTCGCCATCGCTGTGATTACCAGCAATTGCAGTGATGCGGTAAATCACCGCCACAGGTCCCTCAATCGGGATAATAATATTCCAGGCAATATCCCTTGCGCCTTTGGATGGAAGAACAAGCTCACGGCGATCTTCGGTCAAGCCATATAAATTACTAACTGACTCCATTGTTACGGCATCAAACATTTCAAGCCTGACATGCGCACTGAGAGCATGATCCGTTGTGTTCACAATTTTGGCCTGAAATTCCATGTTGTCGCCCTGGCGGAAAAACCGCGGCGCGTTGGCCACAACCATGACTTCACGGCTTGATTCAAAGGATTTATCAAAAAATCCTGTTTTCAGATCTGTACTGTGTGCAAAGCCCATTAAACGCCAGCGTGTAAGCGATTCAGGCACTGTAAATCTGAGCTTTACCGCACCGGAAGCATCGCTGAGCAGTTGGGGATAGAAGAAAGCTGTTTCGCGAAAATCGCGGCGTATCATCACCTGTGGCATCAGTGATTCAACGGTTTCGCCTGACTCTGTGATTTCTTCCGGTTTGGAATCCATGTCTGCCATGGGCAGTGCTTTTGACTCTGGTATGCCTTCTTCGTTCATCATCACTGCAGAAAACATAACATCTCCCCTTCGGTAATCACGGATCGGAAACCAGTGCATATCAAACCCGAACCAATTTATCTGATCATATTCTCTTGAATACAACTCAATGTAAGGCCGTCTGAAACTGGCCGAACCCGAACGCATGGTAAAGGAATGATTTGTTTCCCAGTTGAAGCGTCTTGGCTGTACCTGAGTTAGAATGAAATTCCAGTTGTGGGGCTTAATGGCATCGAGGGCACCGTCGTACATGCCGGCAAGCATCTCTGCCTGAGCGGGATTGCCATTGTGGTCTTTGATGAGCAAAATCCATTCCTCCTCCCCACCGGGATTAAGTCTTGAGCGCTTTGTTTCAAGCTCAATCTGTAGCTGTTTTTCCAAATCGGGCACTTGAATTGTAAACACCTCTGCATAAGCCCTGTTGAGGGCAACAGAGGTGAAAAACACCCTGAAATCCCCTTTGTGATCCCTGCCAACAGGAATTTCAACAAGCCTGGTTCGGTTGTTAAGGGTAATTCGTTGCGAACTGACTATGTGTCCGTTTACCTCAACCTGGAACAATACGGGAAGTTTTACCGCCGATCCGATCAAGACCATTGCCTTTTGCCCAGGTTCAACAGAGGGAGTTAACAATTGAGACCACCATATTTTGTTTTCCGGGACTTTTTTGTTGCCTGGCGAATAAAAGGTGAAATGTTGCCTGAACTCAACGGATTCACCGAAAGCATCCTTGCTTTTCATTTCAACCACATATACTCCCGGTTCCCAGGCAGCCACATCAGGTAACGGTAAAACCAGGGATTGGCCTGTGTTAAAGATGCCGGAAAGCACCTGTTTCTCAACACTCCAGGTGTCCGGATCGCTTTCATTGTCGTACAGATCATATGGAAATAGCTTGTCGTGCGTGTCCTTATCCATGACAAACCTGTCAGGGCGGGTATGGCTTCTTTCCCTAAGGATGCGCCCGGGCTGCTTCAATTTGCTGATGGTGATTTCCCCCGAAACCTCCTGAGGTTTCCCGTTCAGGTTAGTGGCGCTGATACTGATTTCACGGGTGTGATCCAGGTTGACATTACCGCTAAGGCTGGTTCCCAGCAATAATGCTTTGTAACCTACACCCACGCTGGTTGAGCCATGTTGGGTTTCGCCATGAATATCCGTTGCACCGGCTTTCAGATTAAAAATAAAAACAGGATTGGTTTCACGGCTGATTAAAAGGTCTGGCGCTGCTTCAAAGGTGATGGAGAACCGTCCGTTTTCATCTGTTTTAAGGGTTCCGTTCAGTATCTCGGTTTCAGAACCCGGGTTAATATAAGCTGACGGCCAGTACCCGAAAAAAGGAAAGCGCGTCTGTCTTGTTACCCTGAATCTGACTTCTGCGTCAGGAACCGGATTGCCGGCATAGGCCCTAACCTGCCCGCTCAGGGTCAATAACTCGCCAAGTTTATAACTTCCGCTCAGTGTATCAAAGTTAATCTCAAAAGTGGGTAATCTATACTCTTCAACAGAGATGTTGACCGACCCAAATTGGCTGCTGATCACAAACATGCCGGTAAGTACATCCGAAGGCAGTGTAAAACTTCCTGAGAACGATCCGAATTCATTGGTGGTTAGAGCAATTTCAGATATTTTTCTGCGGTTGGCATCAAGCAATGTCACGATTGTTCTGAGATTGGTTTTGACCTCATGTTTATCGCCCTGGCTTTCAGTAACTATGCCTTTAAAAAAAATTGTCTGCCCTGGCCGGTAAAGGGCCCTGTCGGTAAAAAAATGGGTTCTGGTCCTTGCAGAAGCTTCGCGGTCGAAGCGTTGCTGAGAGAAAAAGTTATCGGTTAACAAGCGGTCTTTTCGATGAGTGAAGTTAACAACGTAAGTAGCGGCCGGTTTACCTCTTTCAGGCGCCGGAATGGTGAACATTCCATCGCGTGAGGTTCTATAGGTATTCCATTCCCGGAGTTCGTAACGGCGGTAACGCTGGTTATACTCCCGGGTAAAAGCTGTTGCTCTTACTCCTTTAAGTGGTTTCCCATTTTCCCTGTTTAACACCAGGTATTGAATGCTTCCATCTTCCATCCTGCGGCTTACGAAACTCAGGTTGGATACCCAGAAAGAAGCAAAAGGCAAGGTTCTTTCCCTTGATGTAAAGTATTTATCGAACCCGGCAATCAGCACATAATAGCCTGCCGGCAATGCGTCGAAAGGAATTTCGGTATGATGGGTTTGCATATCGCCATCATCGGGTAATTGCTGTTGCCATGTTTTTAAAGACGGCAATTTCAGGTAGGCTGCAATTAAATCTTCGGGCCTGCGGTGGGTGTTTTTGAGTTCGTGATCGGATTCCGGGTCAATGCTGATCAACCGGAAATGGATCACGGGAATATTCTTATGCGATACCAGAGCCTTAAAAGGCTGACCCGGCAGGTTTACGCTTGCTGCCTGAACCTGTAGAAACGGAAGGGTAATCTCCTGAAGCAGGTTCCTGCAATTCTGGGTTGAGGGAAGCTTTGGAAACCGCTCAATGGCTATTTCAAGTTTTGCGACCGCCTCCTTGAGTTTCAGGCGGGTTTCAGGGTTATCATGAGGGTGATAAGTGTTCCCGATCCGCTGTAACTCCAAAGCAAGTGCATAGGCAATTTCGGGAAATGCATCGGTGTTGTTGTATTTTTCTTCAAGCGCCTGCAGGGCTTTCATGTACAACTCATCTTTATCGGGCAGTCCGGAATTGGCCCTGAGCCATTGTAGCCTTTTGATATCCACATCAATCAAAGCAAGCGGAGAAGTGTCGTGCAAATGAAAACCGATAAGTTTCCGGAACAACTCCAGGGACTGGTAATTGAACGACAGCAAATCGGGCCTTACATGCGCTGTGTTTGCAAAAACGGTGGCTTCAGCAAAATGAATATCCTTGTTCAGGCTCAGAGGATCATGTGGTTGAATAAGCGAAGCCTGGGGGTTCATGAAAAAATCAAGGGCGCGGTGACCCATCAGATCAAATAATGCAGGACGATAAATCCTTGATTCCTCCTTTTCATCCAGAATAATGGAAAAATATCCGGCTGGGGTTTTCTTCAGCTCATCTGTGTCTTTTACTGATTCAAGATAATGGAATGCTGCCCTGGTGAGAATGGCCGTGGCATCCCAGGTTTTAAGATCAGAACCGGGCTCGCCGATAAGGGTTGTACGATCCAGGATAATGTGCCTGTTTGCAGAGAAATACCGGAAATACAACTCTGCCTGAATCGAATGAAGTACCGAAAATGCAGGCATATCGGCCTGCTTAATATAAGCATCAAGTTTAGTAATACTGTTTTCGAGGTGGTCCTCCTCAAATTCCGACCGCAACCTGATGTCATACAAAATAGCCTTAACAAATTCGGGAGGGTCCTTGGTCAAAGATGCAATCTGATGGATTCGGCTGACAATTTCAAGTGCTGACTTAGGCATCCCTGCATCTTTTAAAGAATCCGCTTTTTCCCAGAGATGATTGTTCGGACTTTCTTTCATGTAAATTGATTTGGATAATAAAAGTGGACTTGGGATCAGCAGGGAAACGCCTGCCAATAAGCCTATTACGCTTACTTTTTTAAACACATTCATAGTATTGAGTAATTAGTTTTTTTAACACCAGTGTTTTGCTGTACAACTATTATTCCATAAAACCGGAAAAGTAAAACACATGAATCAAGGGAACAAAGTTAGCACTAATGCTGTTGTTTCTGGTATTTGAATCGTTATTTCTCCAATGGCAAAGCTTGGCAAACAAACTTATCAGGCCGTGAAATTGCAACAGATTGGTTTTTGCCGGAAAAAGAAATCAAAAATTTGTTGCGTAATTAATAATAATTTTACCTTTGAGCTTAATTTATTGCTTAAATTTCATTTTGTGCCATTTACACAGCCAGGAAAAGTAAAATATCTTTATTGTTACAATAAATAATTGTGCATGAAAAAGATTCTGATCATTGATGACGACGAGATTATCCTTATCATGTTAAGCAGCCTGTTAAGGAAATCGGGATATGATCCCATCACAGCCAGTGATGGTGAGTCCGGCCTGATAATGGCAAAAAACCGTAAGCCCGATCTTGTAATAACTGACTATAGTATGCCTGGCATCTCAGGCCTTGATGTGGTGCAGGATCTGGCTCGCAGCAACCCCGGATTGCCTGTGATCATGCTTACTGCCCACGGAGACGTTTCTTTAACCATTAAATCAATACAAGCCGGCGTTTACGACTTTATTGAGAAGCCCATTAACCCCAAGGAACTTATTGAAACCATTAAAAACGGCATTCAGGTTTCCAATCAGAGTAAAAGCCTGTCAGAAGCCATCTCGTTTACTGCACGCAAGGCAATAGAAGACAATTTACTCGCCGGAAAAACACCGGTAATGCGTGAGATTTTTAAAAATATCGGACGCATCAGTTTAAATAAAATGAGCGTGCTGATTACAGGAGAAACCGGCACCGGCAAAGAACAGGTTGCCCGTTTGATCCATTACAGCGGGGTCACACGGGATCATCCCCTGGTAGTGGTAAACTGCAATGCAGCCAACGAAGAATTGTTATCACAAGAGCTTTTTGGTTTCGGCGAAGAAGATAATTCACGGAAAAACAAGAAAGGGAAACTGGAGCAGGCAGGCGAAGGTTCCGTATTGATTGATGAAATTTCGACCTTATCCTATAACCTGCAAAGCCGGTTGTTGAGGGTACTCCAGGAAATGACGCTGATGAAACCAGGCAACGAAACGCCTGTGCCGGTAAATGCACGAATTATCGCCACTTCAGGCAAAAATCTCGAAGAATTGGCTGAAAGCGGAGAAATACTGAAAGAATTATACTATCAGCTTAAAGTATTTAACATCGTTCTTCCACCTCTAAGGGACAGGCTTGATGATATCCCTGAGCTGACAACCCATATTCTTAGAAAGCTTAACCGCAAACTCAACAAGAATATTGTAAAGCTTGAAGACGGCTTAATGGATTTGTTAAAAAACTATGATTGGCCTGGCAATGTCAGGGAACTTGAGAATGTGCTGACTCAAGCCGTTATCCTTTCGCGCAGTGATGTGCTTGAAAAATCCCATATTCACCTCAACATAAAAGAGAAAACATCAGACCAGAATAAAAAGAAACACCTTGTTTCCATGATGGAAGTTGAAAAGGAACACATTCTGCGGGTATTAAACATTCTGGACTGGAATAAACAGGAGGCTGCCAGAATACTTGATATCACAAGACCTACCCTCAATACAAAAATAGAAAAGTATCAATTGCACAAGCAATAGCCTTTTTTCAGGCATTCTATTTCGGCATTTACATCTTCACAGCCCGGCAAATCCTTTTAGCTCGATTCACATAATAATATTTCGGTCCAAAACCGGGAGGGTGCCTTTGCTGTGTTTTGTGGTGTAAAATATTTTTACATTAAACTTTCATTTCCCGCGACCATACCCGCCTCTTTTTCACCTTATTACATTTCGCCTCTTAATTATTGTTAAATTATTTCACCCCAATTTTGATCTTTAGGTAAATTATTTTACTACTTTTGAGCATTAATTCATGCGATGTAAAATAATTTGCCGCCCGTGAAACAAATCCTGGCCATATCAGCAAGCACCCTTATCCTGATGATATCAGTAAGCGTGAATATTGCTGAGGCCCAAACAAGGGTTACCGGGCATGTTTTTGCAGAAGTAGTGGAAACAATCGGCATGGCTTCCAACGCCAGCAATCGGGCAAGCCTGCAACAGGGTGTTTCGGATTCTGAATTTGACCTGGGCGAGGTGTCTATTAATGCCGGGGCAATGGCTGCCTATGCCATTGTCTTAGAAACAAGCGACATGGTAGGTGATTCGGGAAAAAGAATTTCATTCGATGCAAAAACAGAAAACGGAAAACTGGTCTGCAGTTTAGATCAGAGCGGAAAACAGGTTTTACGTCTGAGCGGCATGACCAAAGAAGAAATATATTACGCCGGAGAAAAGAATTATACTGCAGCATATAATGTGACTCTTGCCTATAACTAATTAAAACACTTAAGAATGTTTGCTTACAACACACTGCCTAACTCAATCTCAGAAAAGAAGACCTATCTGACAATAGCAGGAGGCCAAAATGGGATCGTGCAACAAATGCCGATGTGGCAGGCAGGCTCATTTTCGAGAACCGGCGCTGTGGCTCCGGTATTCTCAAACACATCCGAAAAAACGGGATTGATATACATTGAATATAAACAGCAGTAGTTGTCAGGAAGAACAAAGCTGTCAATAAAAATACTTGGTTGGTTTATTGGTTTTAAGCTGTAACGTGTTCACGTTGCAGCTTTTTTAATAAAACGCATACTAATAAAAATAAAAGGCGAAAGATGTCCCAGAAGCGGAATTTACAATGTCTTTGGGACATGTCGAACTCAAGCCCAAAATGCTAAAGCTTGATTATGAACCCTCTGTGTGAAATGCATGCTTTTTGGTTACCTTGTAAATAATAATCTTGGAGTCAAGAGTGTTTTGACCCTGAAGTATTTTTTATGCAAATGTAATGAGAGCCAATTAAGACAAAAGGAGAGTTAATAGTTCGGGATATAAGCTTAAAAGAATGTTAAACTACGTCAGGATACATATACTTTCAAAACTGCTACTCATTGCTGTTATTCTTTCGCGTTCAGTTTTATTGTTCGGACAGTTTGCAGGTGGTAATGGCACAGCTAACAACCCTTATCTTATTGCTAACGTAACACAATTGCAGGCCATCAGAAACGCCCCCAACTCCGCACATTTTAAATTGATAAATGATATTGATGCAACGGCAACGAGTACCTGGAACAGCGGACAAGGCTTCAACCCAATTGGATGGCTTGGAGGCACAATAGATGGAAACGGATTCACCATTTCTAATTTGGTAATCAACCGGCAGGGGTTTTATCAGGCTGCATTTATTACACAATTAGGGTCAGATGGGGTTGTAGAAAACCTAAATTTTTCAAACACCTCAATCATTGGTGGTAATCGGTCCGCAGTCGTTGCCGGAACCCTGGCTGGTACCATTAGCAATGTGGTAATCACAGGTAATGTTACCGGACAAAGCAATGTGGGAGGAATTGCCGGACAGGTTGATGGCGGCGGAATTATCTCAAACGCTCAGTTTTCAGGAAATATCAATGGCACAAATGATTTTGTTGGTGGCTTGACCGGACTATTGAACAGTAACGCCTTTATACTGAATTCATCGATGCATGGCACAGTTAACGGGCAGGCACGAGTGGGGGGCATAGCCGGACAGATGAACTCCAATAGTTTGATAGAAAACTCCATAGCAAACATTAATGTAACCGGCCAGAACGATTTCACCGGAGGGATAACAGGATACAACAATCAGGGTTCAATCTTAAACTCTTCTTCAACCGGAAAGGTAAGTGGTGTTAAATTTGTTGGCGGCTTGGTTGGGAGAAACGATGGAACAATTTCTCTTAGCAATTCATCGGCAGATGTAACTGCAAGTAACGATGAAGTTGGAGGGTTGATAGGAAGAAACCATAATGGAATAATATATGATTCATTTTCTTCAGGTTTGGTTACAGGGAGTAATAGCGTAGGAGGGTTGATAGGATGGAACGGTTATGGGGGTTCTATTATTAATAATAGTAACTCAAGCTCTCATGCTATCGGCAATGAAAACGTTGGAGGTCTTATTGGATATATACACTCCGGAACGATTGAAGAGTCATACTCGACAGGAACTGCAACCGGTCGCACCAATGTTGGCGGCCTAGTTGGATCTTCACAGTCCGGAACAATTATCCGGATAAGCTTTTCATCGGCAAATGTTATTCCAACTTCTGGAGGAGGCAACAGAAATCAGTTTGGCGGCCTGGTTGGTTATGCAAATCAAACCACTATTGAGAATTGTTTTGCAAACGGATCTGTTGATGGAAATAACCGGGTAGGCGGGTTAATTGGTGAGATAAGTGGTGGTTCTGTTACTAATTCCTACTCCTCAGGCATGATTAATCCTGGTGCAGGCCAAAGTGGCGGACTTATCGGACGTCTTAGCGGTAGTTCTTCAATAACTAATTCATTTTGGGATGTGGAAGCATCCGGAATGCCAAATAGTGCAGGCGGAACACCAAAAACAACATCCCAAATGCTTGACATTAACACATACCTGCAGGCCAACTGGAACCTGACAGACGTTTGGGCTATTGATGCGGACTTAAATGGCGGCTACCCCTTTTTAATTCCTCTCGCAGGGGCCTTTATGATCGTCTGGACTGGTGAAGTCAGCATTGAATGGTCAAACCCCGGGAATTGGAATATTTTCACAGTCCCCCGCCAGGGTGATAATGTAAGAATTCCAAATGTAGGGAACAAACCGCTGATCAGTGATAATATTGTTATCAAAGGCTTAAACATTCAACCCAACAGCAGTATTACCATATCAAACAATGGAACGCTTACTGTAACCGGCTCTGTAAATAACCTGGCAGGTGTTTCGGGGATAATTGTGTTATCAAATGAATTGGGAACAGGATCGTTTATACATACAACCCAATCTGTGCAGGGAACTTTTATGCGGTATATTTCCGGAGAACCCGAAGCATGGCACATGCTTTCTTCCCCTATGGCGAATCAGGCAATTTCTCCTGAATTTACCCCATCAGGAACCTATGGCGATGATACAGGTTATGATTTTTATGCCTGGTATGAACCGGATACATCCTGGGTGTATTTTTTAAATAACCAATATCCTCCGACATGGTTAACTGTAAATGGCAATAATAGTTTTCAGAGCGGCCGTGGCTATCTGGTATCCTATCAGGAAGCTAATCCCATAAAAACTTTCAGCGGAATACTAAATAATGGAGAGATATTAATAGATGTGACCAAATCATCTGGGCTGGCCGGAGAGTTTGGAAGCAACCTGATTGGCAACCCATATCCTTCTTCAATTGACTGGAAATCTACAAATGGATGGGACCGATCAGCATTGGAAAACTCTGGAGGCGGATATGATCTCTGGATATGGAATGATGCAGCAAATAATTATGGTGTTTACAACTCCTCATCAGGAAGCGATTTCGGAACGCTTGGTGTTACCAGATATATTGCTCCCACTCAGGGATTTTTTGTAAAAGCTGCCCAAAGCGGTTCTATAAGCATGAATAATGATTGCAGGGTTCATGACGGTGCAGGTAATTGGATCAAAAATTTTTCAACCGAAATAAGACGCATAAGTATTACAGTTAGCCCTGACCATAGCCATTGCAGTGATGAGGTAGTGCTGGAATTTGGACATACGAAAAATGCCGGTGGTACTATAAAGAAATTCAGTTTTATCCCTACTGCACCTAGTTTGTACATCCCTTATAATTCAAAGAATTATTCGCTGAAGATTTATGACGTTGAGCATGAAAAACCCGTAATTCCCATTTCATTCAAAGTCGGAACAAATGGAACTTACACGCTTGCTATAAGTTCTGAAAACCATGGCTTTGAAATACTAGTTTTAGAAGACCTGCATACAGGGTATAAACACAACCTGCTTGAGGATCAATTCTATGTATTTCAGGCCAACACTATTGATAACCCCAACCGTTTTGTGATCCATCTGAAAGAAGGCACTTTTGCAAATCCACACGATGAATTCCCTGTAAGGGTCTATTCTTATAACAGGACCGTTTATGCCGATTTGCAACTTTTAGATATTGGAAGCAACTGTTTGCTTGAAGTAATTGACCTAAGCGGACGCGCGGTTTTCAAAAGAGAAATTCCCTCCGGACAAATTACAGGCACACAGCTGAATCTATTACAGGGAATATATATCGTCCGCATCACCGGAAAACCAGGAAGGGTGGTTCATAAGATTATTTTCTGAGTTATGCCTGTTTGACACGGCGCTTCAAAAAATAATTACTTTTGCACAAGTCAATACAACGGGGGGCGTATGACAATACCTTTCAGGCAATTATTTGCCTTGTTTCTGATTTGCGGGATCTTTTTGGCCGGTTCCAAAACTTTCAGTCAGGTTTACCTTATTGACGAAAGCTTTGAGAGCATTGCACCGCCACCTGCAGGTTGGGTTTATGCCACAGGTGTAACCCATTCAACAGAACACGCCCGTTCAGGTTTGCGAAGTGCAAGATTTGCATCAAATAATCATTCAATACGCAGCCCCTTACTATCTACACCAGAGGTTATAAATTTCTGGCTATACAGAACACCAGGTGGCCCCTTGAATGTTCAGGTGCAGTGGCATACCGATCCGAACGCGACAAACTGGAATACCATCGCAACCATACAAGGAACGAACAATACCTGGGTTCAATATACCACCGATATTTTAAGCAATCCGCTAATTACCACAAAAACCAACATCTACATACGCATCAGAAGCAATTCAGGAACAAGAAGATTCTATATTGATGATTTCACTGTTACCAGCGCCAGCCCTATTCCGGATTTCGTAGCCAATCCAACTGAAGCAACTACCGGGCAAAACATTGTGTTTTCTGATTTATCACTGGGTCCCATAAGTTCATGGTTCTGGGATTTTGGCGCTGGTGCAAATCCTCCAACTGCCTCAACCCAGGGCCCACACAATGTAAGTTATTCAACAGCCGGTTATAAAACCATCAGTCTAACAGTGAACGGATCATATACCGAAACCAAAACAAATTATATCATTATCTCCGGACTGCCACAATCTGCCACGACAGTTTATACCTCAGGAGATATTCTCACTGACCGGAGTTTTACTTCCTTGCCAGGTCAGTCTATCTGTCCAGGTTTATTATCTGTGAATATTCCACTCCAATCTGTAATTACCGGCGTAGACGTAAGCTATCAAATGACCGCCCAAAACTTTGGCTGGATGTCAGAACAACAATCGCAATTGCGTTGTGTTTCACAGGGAGGAACTGCGGAAGCAACATTGGCATCAGGCGCCGGTAGCACAGGAGGAACATATACATACAACAGAACCGGTTTAAACATAGCCAACAATGTCAGCGGTGGCGGAAATATACTATTTGAGTTGCATGCAGGCCGAACCTGGGGTGGATCAGGCTGCAACACCACATATAACAAAGTTGACAACAACACCTGGACAGTTACTGTGCACTACATTTTAGTACCTCACGCTGATTTTACCGCCAATCAAACAAATGTGATGACAGGCCAACCTGTCACCTTTACCGACAATTCCGGTGGTGGATCGTTCAGCACATGGAGCTGGAATTTTGGTGAGGGCGCAAACCCGGCAATGGCAGCAACACAGGGTCCTCATAGCGTTGCATATAACACAACCGGCTACAAAACCGTCAGCTTAACAGTGGATGGAATTCATGTAGAAACCAAATTAGATTACATCTATGTTACCGAACCTTTGCCATTTACTTTTAATCCACCCCGGTCACTCAGCGCGGAAGTGAGCAACGGAAATATTGTTACATTAAACTGGTTCTCACCGGAAATTACGGAGGGATTTGAATTATACACTGATTTTATGCTGGATTTTGGAAATTGGACCCAATACGATCTGGACGGGGATGGCACATGGGGCTCAGCAGATTATGATTTCCCGAATGAGTTTTATACCGGATCATTTATTATTTTCAATCCTTCACAAACAACGCCTCCTGCCACCGATCCTGCCTGGCAGCCGCATTCAGGCAATAAATTTACAGCTTGCTTTGCCGCCAATCCGGGCCCAAACGATGACTGGCTCATTACTCCGCAATTGAAAATTGCTACCGGCGACGAACTCAGCTTTTACCATAAATCTGTTACCGACATTTATGGGCTTGAGAGATTTCGGGTTGGAATTTCAACCACCGGCACCGACCCTGCTGATTTTACGATCATCACGCCTTCGCCTTACCTTGAGTCCCCTGTAAACTGGACTGAGTTTACCTACAACCTTTCAGCCTATGCCGACCAGGAAATATTTATAGCCCTCCATTGTGTCTCTGATGATGCATTTGTTTTTATGCTGGATGATTTTCGTGTTGCCGGAGAAAATGGCAAATTGAAATACTCACTGGCTTATTACAGCCAGCCGGAAACGCCTGCTTCATCAGAAAAACCCTCGCCGGTCAAAAAATCCAGGCCAGGAAACCACAACACAGAACCCTCCCATTCAGGATCAAACAGGCTTTTTGCCACATACAAGATTTATCGCAACCTGATTGAAATTGATCAGGTTACAGATTTCACATACATTGAGACCCATGTTCCTCCCGGACTTCATCATTACCATGTAACTGCAATTTATGCCAACCCTTACGGCGAATCGGATGCTTCCAACATTGCGGAGGTTCTTATAGGTGAAAGCTGGGTATGGACGGGCAATGCTTCAACCTTATGGGAAAGCAATAATAACTGGAATACCCTGAGCATGCCTCTTATCAATTCGAATGTTGTGATCCCACAAACCTCAAATCAGCCGGTAATCAGTAGCAATGTTGTGATCAATGGACTGGAAATTGAACAGGATGCTATTCTCACGATTGGTTCACTGGGAAAGCTTTTGGTAAGCGGCTCCATAACCAATAACCAAGGAGAACCGGGTTTGGTAATAGAATCATCTGCCTCAGGCACAGGCTCACTTCTTCACCATTCCAACAATGTGCCCGCCACTTTTCAGCGTTATGTAAGCGGAGAGCCTGAAGCCTGGCATCTGCTCTCGTCTCCTGTAAGCAATCAGGGAATCAGCGGTGACTTTACTCCCACTGGTGGAATCAACCCATACGGCGACAATACCAGGTATGATTTCTACCTCTGGCACGAACCCGATACATCCTGGATCTACCTGCTCAACAGTGAATTTCCGCCCACCTGGGCACAGGCGCACGGAAGCGGCAATTTCATTGCCGGACGAGGCTATCTGGTATCCTATCTCGATCCGAATCCCACCCTTTCCTTTTCGGGATATCTGAATAACGGTGAGATTCAGATTCCTGTAAGCAAATCGGCCACCTCGGCCATGCAGTTCGGAGCCAACCTGATTGGTAACCCCTACCCGTCATCTGTTGACTGGAAAGAAAGCGGCGGCTGGAACCGCACTAACCTTGAATTATCAGAAGGCGGGCATGACATCTGGATTTGGAATGAGGCAGCCAGTAACTACGGGGTTTTCAATTCGGCCTCGGTTTCCGACGAAGGTACACTGGGTGTTACACGATTCATACCGCCAACCCAGGGTTTCTTTGTAAGGGCCTCGCAAACCGGAAACATCAGCGTGAACAATACCGCACGTGTGCATGAAGGTGCCGGCAACTGGCTGAAAGGGATCAGCCGGTTCTCTGAAATCATCCATATAGAGATTGAGCCTCTCACCGGAAAGAGCAGCGATCAGGTGCTGATTGAATTTGGCAAAAAGGAAGCAAAAGGAGGAACCGAAAAAAAGTTCAGTTTCGTGAAAGAAGCACCCAGCCTGTATATTCCCAAAAACGGACAACACTATTCCATGCTCTTTGTTGAAAGCCCGGCACAGCAACCGGTAATTCCACTTGCATTCAAAGCCGGCAAAGAAGACGGATATGTCCTTCGCGCAAATTTCGACCCACATTTTTTCGAAGTCATGAAATTACACGACCGTCAGGCAAAGTTGACAATAAACCTGAAAGAACATCCGGTTTATCAGTTCTTTGCCCATGAAAACGATCCGGCCGGGCGCTTTGTATTGCAATTGATTCCAGGCAATTTTGCTGATCCCCATCAAAAATTACCAGCCAGAATATATACTTATAATAATGTATTGTATCTCGATCTTCTTTTGCTTCAGGGCAATTATCTTTTTGAAATGTTTGACCCTTGCGGCAGAACCATTGTCAGAAATACCCTTAACGGAGGCAAGATATATGAAAATATGCTTACTGAAAACGGATTATTAATTATCCGCCTTTCAGGAAAGGAAGGCGTTATGCATAAAAAAATCATATCCTTCTGATGCTATCAGACTATGCAATCCCGGAAGGCGATTCAGTAAGAAGCAACAATATCTATCATTCTGAGGTTTTCGATTATACAAAATGCTTAATAAGATGCCCATAAATGTACTTTTAAATAAGTTTTGTACCATTTCGGGACAAGGTCCGATCCTGTGCCAAATATAATACGCTGATTTTCTATGTGTTAACTTTGTGGCACAGTTTTTAACATCTTCTTAACAGAAACACAAAACAACAATCAAAAAAATTCAATAAAAATTAAAAAACAAA
>ERZ869909.205-NODE-205-length-88091-cov-6.266480_pt1 | contig 88091 bp, 64 predicted proteins | sample MGYA00520892_ERZ869909 | MGnify/ENA primary metagenome ERZ869909 (study PRJEB32215, sample SAMEA104723947) | bioreactor metagenome | biome: bioreactor; feature: anaerobic bioreactor; material: water | place: China | collected 2015-03-12 ...
TGCGGCTTCCGGCTCTGCGGCTTCCGGCTCTGCGGCTTCCGGCTCTGCGGCTTCCAGCTCTGCGGCTTCCGGCTCTGTGGCTTCCGGCTCTGTGGCTTCCGGCTCTGTGGCTTCCGGCTCTGCGGCTTCCGGCTCCACCGCCTCGGTCTCTCTGCCTTCGGCCTCCGAGGCTTCGGTCTCTACTTCCTCGGTCTGAGCGGTCTCCACGACCTCTTCGATGTCCTCGTCATCGGCGGTCTCCACGACTGCACGCCGAGCCCCTGGCATCATGGGCATTCCGTCGTCGCCTTCATCCGCGTCGAGAGTCTCGGCGTCGTGCGTGGATTCGTGAGGCAGGACGCCTTCGTCCCTGAGGGTTTGGCGGATGCTCTCGAGGTCGGGATCCAGGGCCAGCGCCTCGCGGAGGGCCTCGATTCCTGCGTCCTTGTCGCCGAGCTTGTCCCACAGGAGGGTCTTGCCGAGATCGACCAGCAAGCGCGCCTTGGCCCGCGCTGGCCCGGTATGCTGGATCTGCAGGCGGAGCACCTTAGCAGCGTTGCTCCAGTTCTCCTGTGCTTCGTAGAGCGCGCGCGCATAGACCAAGGGATCGACGAACTGTCCCTGAGAGGTCTTCCAAGCCATCTGGTAGAGCTTGATGGCCTTCTTCGGGTCCGCGAGTCGGTCTTCGCACAGCCGCCCGGTGAAGAACTCGAGGTGCGCCTTGAGGAGGCCTTCGGCGTGGCCGATCAGGGTCGCGCTCACGGTAGCCAACTGTGCCCAGTCTCCACCCTCCAAGAAGGCCTGACGGAGTACCCCCGTCAAGGCCTCGTAGGGGAGGGCCGCGTTACCGACTCCGGCCAGGTAGCGCCCCACGTCGCCCTCGCTTCTTCCAGCCTGGAGCGCTGCCCAGCTCGCGTGGAGGAGCGCGCGGACCCGCACGGAGGGGTCCGCAATGCGCGCCGCCGCCGATTCAAGGAGCGTCGTGAGATCATCCCAAGCCCCTTCGGCGCGCAAGCCCGAGATCACTTCGTCGAGCAGTCCTACGTTGTCAGGATCTGCAGCCAAGGATTCCTTGAGCCGTTGGATTGCGTTCGACATGCCTCTTCGCTCCGCTGTCAGTGCTGTCTTGGGAAAGGATGCGCGTGTGGTCGGGTGGTGAACCCTAGGGCGCACAGGCGCGCGCCAGCATCACCCGAGCGCTTGGAGAAACCAAGCTTCATCGTGGCTGCTCGGCAGACAAGGATTGGATGAGCGAGGCGAGCGCCGAGCAGCGGGCGGGCTCGCGGTGCGGCAAACACGCCACCTGAGCTCGCCGCAGGTAGTGCTCGGCGTCTCTGCGGTCCTCATCACGGCCAGCGTCACGGAAGCGGCGGTGCAGGGCCACCCCGAGGTTGTAGTACACGGCGGGCGGTGTTCCTGCCCGTTCGGCCGCCTGGCGCAGGTACGAGATCGCCAGGTCGCCCTCGCCGATCTGAAGGTACACGCGACCCAGTTCAGCGAAGTTGAAGGTGGGATTGGCCCCCAGGCGGAGACCGTTCTCCAGAACACGAATCGCCTCCTGCGGTCGACCGTAGTTCATGTAGAGGCTGCCCAACGCGTGGTACGCTTCATCGAAGTCTGGCTTGGCGATGATGGCGCGCATCAAGTGATCAATCGCGTCCAGCAGGGATCCTCGACGCTCGTAGAGGAGGCCGAGGCGATACGCTGGGGCGAAGTCCCCGGGATCAAGGCGCAGCGCCGCCAGGTACTCGCCCTCCGCTTGGTCTTGGTAGCCGAGTCGGTCCAGCGCCAACCCGAACTGGTAGCGAAAGTCGGCGTTGTCAGGATCGAGCTGGACTGCGCGTGCGAGGGAGGGCAACGCCCGCTCCGCATCGTGGAACTGATGGAGTCGCAGGAGCCCGACGTAGTGGTGGGCCCAAGCGTTGGTGGGATCCTTGGCTACCGCTGCGTCGAAGTAGCCGATCGCCGCGGCGTGACCTTGCTGCGCCAGCACGATGGACCCGTCGCGAACCAAGCGCATGGAATCCCGTCGGTCGACATCACAGCCACCGTTCAACAGCAGCGCGAGACCGAGCACCAACGCCCAAGAGAGCGGTTCCTTCCTCATCCACAATCCCCGCCGGCAGCATGCGGAGCGCCTGCTCCTAGGCTTGGCATGCCATCCGACGTACGTTTGGTCCAGCGTGGCGAGAATACCACGAGGGCCACGCGCCTTCGCGGGTGCCGGACCTGAGCCGCGTAGCGACGCGACCGTCATCCAGGCTCAGAGGGTCGAGCCGAAGTTGAAGGGATAGTCGACCCGCACGATGCCGCCGCCACGCGGCTCAGGGAAGCGCCATTGCCGAATACGGCGCGCCACACATTGCTCGACCGCCTCGTTGTTGAGGGTCGTCTCACGCACCGACGCCTGCGCTACCGCACCGTCGGGCGTGATCACGAAGTGAAACACGACACGACCCGCGATGTCTGGGTTCCGCTGCAGCTCCGCCTCATAGCAGGCGCGGATCTCTCGTCGTCGCTCGTTCACCACACGACGGATGATGTCCATGTCCAAGCCACCGGTGATGTCCGGCGGGCCAGCAGGCACGACGGCGACCTGGCGGACGGGGGCATCGTCGATCCGCCGCAGGGCGCGCGCAGCCTCGGGCTCATCCCCGGACCTGCCGCGGATGGCGAAGGTCCCTGCACCGAAGCCGACCCGCGATCCGGTACCGCCTTGTCCAAGGCCGACACCGAAGCGCCCCATGCCCTGGTTGCCGTAGGTGCTACCGATGTCGTCACCTGTCACCATGCCCATCGCCATCAGGTCGTCCATACCCGTAGCCATGCTCCCGAAGACGTTGGTCGGCGCATCTTGCAGGACGGCAAGGGCGCCCATGTCTCGCACCTGATCACGAGCCTCGGCGAGTTCCGTCTCGGTGTACTCGCGCCGCTCTTCGACAGCCATCCGAGAATCCCGCTCCTCCTCTTGCTGCTCCTGGCCGGCGCGCCCTTCATCGTCCATCTGGCGGTCGCCCTCTTCTTCCTCTTCCTCTTGCCGGAGCCACTCGGGTAGCTCTTCCTGTTCCCGCATCTGCTCGCTCAGCAGAAGCTGGACGAAGCGGTTGTTCGGGTCGAAGGCGTCCATGGAGAAGCGCGACACCTTCGGCGGCATCAGGAAGGCCAAGAGCAGGAAGGATCCCAAGAGCAAGGCCGAGATGGCCAGGTATACCAGGTCACGCACGAGCCCTTCGTAGCGCCCTACTGGGATCGCCTTAGGGCTCGTCGTCATGTGGACGAAGACCTTGACCTCGCCTAGGAGCAAGTGCGCGCGGGTCGCTGGAGTGAGCGGGACGCGCAGGAGATCACCGGACACCTGCCCCAGCCCGCTGGCTTTGGCCGACGCCGCATCGAACACCGAAGACTCGTGGTAGAGTTCAAAGGGAGCCGTTAGTGGCAGACAGAGGATGGGCTTGTCAGGGGTGGTGGCATCAATGAGCGTGAGGCCACGCTCACCGACAAGCGACGCGTCCAGGCCGTAGGTAGCTTCGGGTTGCGGCCCCAACACCACGGTCCGTGGGGGCCGAAAGGATTCGTCCGCCAGGACGAAGTCTCGATAGAGGATGGCGATCTGCAGTGTGCCATCGGTCTTCGCGGGCTTCGGGAGGAAGCGCTGGGCGTAGACCTCCTCGTCACGCACCACAACGACCGGCGCGCGTCTGTCCGGAGGCCGGGTCAGGACGACGATCTTCGTCTGACCCACCTGTACAGCGTCGCCGTGGCGCAGCTCCTCGCGCGTGATACGCTGCCCGTTGACCAGCGTACCCCTGCCTGACCCGAGGTCCGTAAGGAAGTACTGACCGCCATCCTCTTCGATCACCGCGTGGCTGCGGCTGACGGACTCATCGTTCAGCCGGAGGTGCGCCTTCTCGTGAGCTCCGACCTTGGCAGGAAAGTGCGTGAGCTGGACAACCTCGACCAGCGTGTCGTCTCGAAAGATCTGGCAATAGAGCTTCGGCTTCTGGGACATCGCGGCCTCTGCAGCGGCGCACACGCCCCTTCACGGGGCGCATCACACAATCAGGAAGGGAGCCCTACAGCTCTTCGACGGAGCGAACCAACTCTTCGACAAAGTCCATGCGAATGCGGATCAGGCTGCTGCTGCGCCCGGCGCGCAGCTCGTCGACCGTAAGCTCATCCGGTCGCACCAGCTCGGCGTCGATGAAGTCGTCTTCAAAGGAGAAGAACTGCTCCCCGCTCTCCTGTGCCTGGAGGGAGAAGCTCACCAGAAGAGCAGCCACAAAGCTTGACGCGGTTAGCAGGCGAAGGGTCATCGGAGACTCCGGGTCGGGGCTGGGAGAGCGCTCCCATGAGGCAAGACAACCAAGGCCCTAGGGCCGTTCCCAGGCAAGCGCCCCTGCTCGCGGGGCTTGGGACATTTCCTGCATGATCTCGATCAACTCACGCAACACGCGTATCCGCTGCCGCACCTCGTCACCCCTGGGGTGTGCGGCACCTCCCGCCTCCAGGAAGCGCTCGTACCACGTGATGGCCGTCGGGTAGTCCTCCAAGAACTCCTGATAGAGCAACCCCTTGTTCAGGAGCGCACCCAAGTGCCTCGGATCCGCGGTCAGGACGCGGTCATACGCTGCCTCCGCGCCAGGGAGATCGCCCAACCCTCGCAGCGCGACCCCGTGCGCCAGGAGCGCTTCCCAGTGAGAGGCGTCTCTCTCCAGCACGTAACCAAAGTGCGTCCGGGCGGTCTCATAATCGCGAAAGCTCAACGCCATCGCGCCCACGTTCAACCTCGCGTCCACGAATCCGGGGTCCAGCTCGATCGCTCGCTCGAACTCCTGGCGCGCGCGGATGACGTCGTCCTCGCGAAGCGCGACGAGTCCCAGCCGGTTGTGCAGCGCGGGGTCTTCCATCCCCAACACGATGGCCGTCTCGCAGACCAAGCGAGCCAACTCCAAGCGCCCCAGCTCATAGTAGATGCGAGCGAGCGTTGCGTAGGCGTCGGAGATCCTCCCCTCGCCAAGCAGGGCGAAGCGGATGTGGTCGACCGCCTCCTGCGCCAGGCGCAGGTCCGGGGTGTCCGAGGAGAACGCCCGCATCGTCAAGAGGATGCTACGGTTGATGTTGCAGCCCGGCTCCACGGCGCGCCGCTCGAGGCACTGCTCCAACAACACCGCAGCCGTCTCCATCTCTCCCGCTGAGAGTGCCGCGAACGACAAGCTCGCCAACCCTCGGGCATAGGCGGGATCGACCTCCCCCGCACGCTCCCAAGCCTGACGCGCAGCGGCATGCTCACCCCGCTCCCACAGGACCGTGCCAAGGTTGAACCAGAGATCAGGCGAGCCCGGCTCCAGCTCCAGAGCCTGCCTCAAGCGCGCCTCGATCGCAGGCAAGTCACGGGACGCAGGAGGAACGTCGGTGTAGAGGGCCACCGCCTCTGCGAAGAGCGAATCCCTTCGCTGAACGCGCTCAGCCTCGCGCTCAGCCGGCGTCAACTCTCGGCGCGTCTCACGGGTCGCCGGACGCGCCTCTTCCTGCGTTACCGGTCGCTCCTCCGCTACCGGCGCCGCAGGACGCTGCCCCCCCCCACACGCGGCCAACCCCATGCCCACGAGGGCCACCGGGGTCCAGCGCATCGTACGTCGCAAAGCCCGGGCTACCATCACTGTCCCTCCTCTGGCCGGCCGATACGGGCGCGATCGTCGCGCTCAAGGCTCGTCACAAACGCGCTGCGGAAGAAGTCCTGGCTCGAGAAGCCAGGAGACATCCGCATCTCTGCTCCAGCACGGAACTCCGGAACCAAGGTCTGCAGGTTCCGCGCCGCCAGCTCCGAATACTCGTTGTACCAACGGAAGCGCTGGGAGATCTCAATCGCGCGAAGGTACAGTTCCACCGACTGGGCCTTGATTCCATCCGCGCGCTCATCGATCTCCGAGCGGTAGGCATCCTCCTGGATCAGCGACAGCCCGGGAGGCACGGGGGCGTCTCGGAGCTGCAGATAGAAGAACTCATAGAGCTGCCCAACCCTCGTGAAGGCCGCGATGGTCCAGCCGGGTCGTCGGAAGCGCGTGACCAACTCAAAGGCCTCTCGCGCCTGCGTCCCCAGCTCGACCTTGCGCTGCACAGCCGCGCGAATGGCGGCTTCGTTTCCACGAATCTGCACGGCATCGAACTCCGCAAAGATGCTGTCTGCCAGCGCGAACTGGGCTCGGGCCGCGGCGTCCAACGCTGCTGGCGAGAGCGACGCCTGGGCCTCTTCGCTAAGCTCGTCGTAGAAGGCGAGGGTCGAGCGATGTGCCCTCTCGATCACATCGCGCCGCGCCCGCTGGTCCTCCCTCAGGCGCGCCAAGTTACCCAGGGCCTGGATCGCCAGGTCGGGACGAACGCGCCCGTGATCACGAACAAAGCGCTCGTAGGCCGTGATCGCGTCGTTCGTCCGGCCCCTCGCCAACTGAATGGAAGCCATCTGGTAGTGCGCCTCTGCGACAGCCTCGGGGCCCACATCCGTGCGCCGCCCCGCGAGCCGGACGTAGGACTGCAGTGTCCGCAGGGCCTGGTCGTATTGACCAAGCCCCATGCGGAACTGCGCTGCGCTCGCGAGCGCACTGGGCGCATTCTCGGAGTTCGGTCGAATCTCCGCATAGCGCTCAAAGTAGTGCGCAGACTCGTCGTAGATGGCGATTCGCCGGTAGGTGCCGGCCATGACGAAGAGGGTGTCTGGCACAATCTCCGAGTTCGGCCTGAACTGGATGAGGTACGCGTAGGCGTCGAGCGCAAACTCGAACTCACCCGCGTTCTCGAAGGCCAACCCGGCGTTATAGAGCGCACGGTCCAGGAGCGCCGACTCGATGTGATTCTCGGCAAAAGCGATGAAGCAAAGTCCCGCCTCACCATGCCGACCTTCGTCTTGCATGGCCCGGCAGATGCGGAAGTTGATCTGCTCGCTGAGGTAGGCCAAGCGCACCGCAAACTCGCCCACGTTCAACGGGCCGGCGCGGAAGCGGGCGATCCACGGCCCCATCTCTTCGTAGCGGCGGAGCAGCGCGTAACTGTCCAGCAGAAGCTCAGCCGAGGCTTGCGCTCTGTCTCGGTCTACCGCCACGAAGTCCGTCGCTAGCGCACCAAAGCGCGGGATAGCCTCCTCCAGGTGGTTGTACTCGTAGAGCGTGTACGCCAGCGCAAAGTCAATGGCGGCCACCTGCGACTGGTTCACACCCGTCTCCACATAGCGGTCACACGCGACGCGCGTCGCCTCGAAGGTCTCAGGCAGCGGCCGTGGTACCGGGACGGGCGGCAGCTCGTCTTCGCCGCGTCCAGCCTGGCCCGTTCCACCGACGACCTGCACATTCTCCAGGTCAGCGATTCGCGTATAAGCGATACAAGACGCCAGGATCGCCTCGTCGTTGTACTGGCGCTGATTCACCGTGCTGAGCGCGAGCACGCGGTCGTAGGCGGCCGCCGCACGTGCCCAGTCACGGTTACGGTAGAGGAGCTGCGCGTAGTAGAACCACATCGTGTACGCGTGCGGGGACCCCTCCGAGAAGTGCCGCGCCCAGTCCTCGTAGAGGTTGTACGCGTAGGCGTAGAACGCTTCGTTGAGCGTCACCTGCGCTTCGCGGTGATAGGTCGTGGCAGCCTGGCGCAGCAGGAGCTCGATATGGGTCGACTCGCTCTGCACCCTACCCGCCTGAGCGTCCGGGAACTCCCTCGCACGCACGAAGACCTCGACCAAGCGTCGCAGCTCGATCAGGTAGGCCTCGATGTCACCCGAGGGCGCCGTGTTGCGCGCGATCTCGCGCTGGTAACCCACAATCTCGAAGGTGTTCGGCCGCAGCCGAATCAGCTCTCGGTAGAGCGCGTTGGAATCAGCATAACGTCCCTTCTCGCCATAGATACGCGCCAGCCGCGCGACGAGGTCGAAGGCGTCGTTGGGCGCGATCTGCTCAAAGAAGCCCAGCGCCCGATCGGCGGGATAGACCTCTGAGTAGAAGAGAGCCATGTCCCGCAGCGCATCACGACGCAGGAGCTGGCGCCCCGCTTGCGGCGCACCGTCCAAGTATTGGACGACGTCCAAGAGGGCCTGCACGGCGTCCTCGAAATCGCGCGGGCTGCGCGCCAGGTTGTAGAGCGTCCAAGCCCGCTTGTAAGCGGCTAGCGGGTAGGTGGCCAGCTCGGGAAAGGCCATGACGGCTTCGAAGTAGGCGTACGCCAACTCCATATTCCCCGTCGAGAAGTGGTACTCCCCAAGCTGGTAGTTCGCTGCAGGGATGTAGGACGAGCGGGGATACTCCTGAACGAGGACCTCAAACACCTGGCGCGCCTCTTCCGTGCGCTGGAGCTGCGCCAAGTTGGCTCCCAAGAAGTAGAGCACCGCGTCGATGTTCTCGTAGCTGGTCCCGTACAGGCGCACGATCTCCGCGTAGAGCTCGATCGCTCGGTCCGCGAAAGCGTCGCTTTGCTGGAGGTCGTCGTTGGCGCGCTCTTGAAAGGCACGCGCTCGCGCAGGGTTCTCCTGCATCATCACCGCGGCCTCGTCCCGACGTTGGAACGCGCGCTGCTCATAGAAGCGCGCGCGATCGTAGTAGAGCTCCGCGAGCCGGAACATCAGATCCGCACGGGCTTCATCAGCCGTCGGTGTGCGGTCGATCAGACGCCGAAGCTGCGAAATCGCCGCGTCTGTGCGCTCGATCTGCTCGAAAGGGATGGCCTCGACGACCCAGGATGCCTGCGCCTGCGGCCCGCGGCGCGCCTCCTCTAGCAGGCTCTCTTCGTCGTCTCCGCCGCCCTCTGGGTCGAAGGCTTGCACGTCGATCTCACGCGGCTCGTCCGCGAGGACGGCCGACGGAATCGTCAGGAGCAAGACAAGTAGCCACGGCAGAGAACGCATCGTCACACCCCGCGATCGCTGCACGCGTCTACTGGCAAACCGAGCGGACCTGGTAGGAATAGTGTCCAAGTTCATCTCTCCAGTACTCACCGTCGAAAGTCCACCACAGGGTCTGCGCGCTCGGTCGCTCATCCACGTCCCCTTCCACGCGCCGGCCACGGAACAACTCCGCGCGAAGCGCAGGGGTCAAGGCACCCGCTTCGGCCAAGTCCGTCTCCACCAAGATCGCGTCGGCCTCACGCTGACGACGACGCAGCTCCTGCACGATCGCATCCAAGCGGTTCCGCACCAGCTCGCCCGCCAGCAGCACCGTCTGCTCGCGTGTCTCCGCGAGCTGGTCCGAGAGATAGCGCGCGAACTCCGAGTTTGACCACCCACGATCAGCCGTGCGCACCAGCTCCATCTCGCCCTCAATGATGTCGATGTAGGCCAGCGTGTTCGTCAGAGAACGATCCGCGAGCGCCGCGTTGACGATCGCCTGTAGTCTCCGGTCAAACCCCGCGGAACGTGCCCGTCCACTCGCTAGAAACTCAAAGAACTCACGATTCGTTCCCAGCTCCTGCATACGCGCCTCCAGCGCCTCACGCAGGGGCTCGTACGTGTAACGGAAGTCCTCCAGCACCCTGCGCACCTCCCGGAAACGGCAGTTCCGGAAGTAGATCACCGCCTGCAGAATCGGCGCCTCCGGATAGAACTGGTCCTCGAAGAAGGGCGAACTCAACGTGTGCAGGTTCCCCAGCGCTCGGTTGAAGCGATCCATCTGGTAGTTGGCCCACGACGCCTCAAACAGAGCCTGCAACCAGTACATGCTCGTCGTCGGGATGTCCTCGTAGTACTCAAGGGCGCGCTCAAAGGAGCCAGTCGAATAGAGCGTCCGCGCCACGGAGAGCACCGCTAGCTCGCGTAGCCGCTGGACGTCCACGTCACGTACGGAGCGCCCCCGCTCTGCCAAGTGAATCAAGCGCAGGAAGGACTCCGCCGCCGAGCGCGCGTCGTAGCGCCGAATGAAGGTCACACCCCGCAGGAAGAGAGCCTGAGGGTAGAAGGTCGACGCCTCCGTCACAAACCCAAGGTATTGCAGCGCTCGCTCCAATTCACCGACGTTGTAGAAATGCTGCCCCAACATGAAGGCCATCTGGTCATGAAAGCGGGCCTCAATGCGATCGGGAAAGAGCCCCTCGAAAGACTGAACACGGCGCAACATATCGAAGTTACCCGGAATTCTCGCGGCGATCGTCACCACCCACGGAGCCGATGCCTCGTAATAGGGGTGGGCCTCACCCGTGCGAATCACGTCATCAAAGAAGAAAAGCGCGCTCTGGACCAAGCGCATCCGGACGAGCGTCTTCGCCAACTCGAACTGCGCCCGCGGGCGAATCGGTGCAGCGCCAGGATCAGGGTCCGTGATGACACGCCAGAAGAAGATGCTCGCGGCGACGAAGTCCTCGCGCTCGTAGTACTCAATGCCCTCGCGCAGGAAGCGAGCGAGCGTGTCGCTGACCGCGATCTGCTCAACCTCCTCCTCCTCGAACACAAAGCCCTGCGCAGCAGCCGGTGCAGCAGCCGACCAGGAGGCTCCCAAGGCCAACAACACGACGAACATCGCCTCGTGCAGCGCGCCTACCCTCCGTGGTCGCACGCCCACGCCGACCATCGACGTCCTCACCTTCATTGGAACCACCTTCTCCCCTGGTCACCGCCGCATCCCACCGACGCGCCCTGACCGCAGCACGCCCCACGCCGCTTCTACGCCGCGCCCCTCCGAAGTGTCAAGCAGCCGGGAATTTCGGCCTACCAGCCTACGACAGCGCACGCTCGCACCCGCAGAACCGACGCAGCCAGGCCCATGACCGGCACCAAGGTCCAGGCAGAGCCGGGCGCCTTCCCCCTAGGGACCCACCTCCTCCATGAAGGTGAAGATGGCACGCCAGTAGGCGCCAGGATCATCGGGACAGTCGTTGTGACCGCAAGCCATCGGGACCAGGCGTGCGCGCGGAAGCGCCGCGCTGAGCCTCTCCGCATGCCGAAAGGGGATGATCTCGTCCGAGCGCCCATGCAGCAAGAGCAGGGGCACATCGGCTCCCTGCAACGCTCGTAGCGAGTCGTACCCGTCCCGCAGCATCACCGGCGGCACCAACATAGGCCGCGCCAAGTCCGCCAGGCGCGTGAAGGTGCTCTCCAGGACCACGGCGCTGGGCGTCTCATGAAGGCTCACCTGAGCCGCTACCGCGCCGCCCAGGGACCGACCGTGGTAGACAAGCAGTCCGTCCGACGCGCCGATCCTGCTCCGAGCCTCTGCCACAAATGCCGCCGCGTCCTCCACCAGCGCCGCCTGCGAGGGTCTCCCCGCAGCCTGACCGTACCCCCGATACTCGGGCAGGAGCACCCAGTATCCGGCCCTCCGCCAAGGCGACAGGAGGTGCGCCCAGCTCTCGATTCGCTCGGCATTGCCGTGGAAGTGCACCACCATGCCTCGCACACCGCCGGCACCCTGCATCGGGGGGAGCAGCCACGCGACAACCTGGCCACCCTCGACGCGCCGTTCCAACACCTGCGCCCCCTCCGGAGGCTCGGACGGCGCAGGGGACACCAACCCGAAGGCACCGGGGTACAGAATCCGGTCCTGCATGGCCCACAGAAAGGCTAACCAGGCAGCGTACGCGAGCGCCACGACCACGAGCACAGCCATCAAGCGCGCACGCCAGGACCGCACGACACGCCCGCCTCCCTCCGTGACGCCGGGTCCGGCCTCAGCACGCTCTCCATGGACCACCGCTGTCTACGCTCCTGCGCCAATCAGCCCAATCTTCGCCCTATCCCGCGCCTGCTCCTCACGAAGGGTCAACCACCGGTAGTAGAAGGTGATCGCCGTCGAGGTCAGGACGATGAAGATCGAGTACAGGATCGGAATCAAAAGTACCAACGCCTGCCGCTCGTCAAGGAAGGTCATGCTCACAATCAAAATGGCCAGCGGACCGTTCTGAATTCCCGTCTCCATGGAGATGGTCCGGGCGCGGATGCTGTCGATACGCATCAGGCGCGACAGCAGGTACCCAAACGCAAAACCGAAGAGCCCGAGGGCGATCGCCACGAAGTAGACACTCCCCCCGGTGCTCATCAGAAGCGCCCAGTTCCTGGGAATCCACGAAGCCAAGAGGAACACGATCACGAGGACGCCAAACACGCTGCCGACCAGCTCCATCACTGCCCCAGCGTTCGCGTTGAACTTGCGCAACGCGATTCCCAGGAGCGTCGGCACCAAGAGCACAAAGAGGAGCTTCGTGATCTCGCTGGGTGGGATCCCCCAGTCCCCCTCCAGCCCGCGGCTGTACAGACCCAAGGTCAGCGGGACGGCAACGATCGCCATGAGCGTCGAGCACACCGTCATCAAAATGGACAGGCTCAGCCGGCCTTTCGAAAAGTAGGTGAAGATGTTGCTCGTCGTCCCACCCGGCATGCAGCCAATCAGCACCAGCCCCACCACGTACTCGGGGGGAAGCCGCAGGAGCACCGCCAGGGAGAAGGCGATGAAGGGCATCAACCCGTACTGACACAGCATCCCCACCAAGATCGCGTGAGGCTTGCGAAAAGCGATCGCGAAGTCCTTGAAGGTCAGGGAGGAGCCCATCCCGAACATGATGATGATCATCAAGATGCCGAGCAGTTTGGTCTCGAGTTCGGTCAGCATGGCTCAGCTCCCTCCCAACACTTCCTTGCGAAGCTCGCGTCGAAGAATCTTCCCGACCGCGGTCTTCGGGAGCTCGTCACGGAACACGATCTTGCGCGGCACCTTGTACGCGGTCAGGTGCTCACGGCAGTGCGCCTCGAGCACAGCGGCGCTCGCGTCAGCCTCGCGCTTGACGACATAGGCCTGCACCTCCTCCCCCATCTTCTCGTTCGGCACCCCGATCACCGCCGCCTCCAGCACCGAGGGGTGCCGGGACAGGACATCCTCCACCTCGTTGGGGTAGACGTTGAAGCCTGACACGATGATCATGTCCTTCTTCCGATCCACGATCTGGAAGGTCCCGTCAGGATGCATCACGGCCACATCACCGGTGTGCAACCAGCCATCGACGATGGTCTTCGCCGTCTCGTCAGGCCGCTGCCAGTAACCGGCCATCACCTGCGGACCTCGCACACAGAGCTCCCCTGGCTCACCAGCACCGACCTCAGCCCCGTCGTCTCCGAGGAGCCGGATCTCTGTCATGGGCGCTGGGATGCCGATGGTGTTCTGCCTCCGCTCGCCATGGAGCGGCTGAAAACAAACCACCGGTGAAGACTCCGTGAGCCCGTAGCCTTCAACCAGAGGCGCGCCAACCTGACGCTCCCAGGACTGCACCACGGCCTGGTGCATCGCCGCGCCACCCCCGGCAGCGGCCTTGATATGCTTCGGCGGAAAGGCGATGAACCACTCCTCGTTTAGCAAGGCGTTGTACAGGGTGTTCACACCCGTGAGCCAGGTGACGCGGTAGTTCTCCAGCGCCCGCTGCACCCGTTGGACAGGGCGCGGGCTCGGGATGAGGAGGTTCCTGGCCCCGGCCAAGTACATCGTCAGAAAGTTCACCGAGAACGCAAAGATATGGTAAAGGGGCAGCGCCGTCAGCACCACCTCCTTCCCCTCTGCGATGTGGGACCCCGTCATGGCCTGGACCTGGCTCAGATTCCAGAGGAGGTTGCCGTGGGTCAACATCGCCCCCTTGGCCACCCCAGTCGTTCCGCCGGTGTACTGCAGCAGGGCGATGTCGTCGTGCGTGGCGCCCGCGTGGTACGCGTCAACCGTAGCCCCGCCCGCCGCACGGGTTCCCGCGGCCATGGCCTGCGGGAGTCCAACGCAACGCAAGCGGTGAGCCGGGATCACCCGGTTCCAATACTTCATCACACCGTAAGTGATCTGCTTCACCAGCGGCGGAAAGAACTCGGGAACCTTCGTGAGCACGACGTGCTGAATCGGCGTATCTGCCAGCACAGATTCGAGCTTGTCCGCAAAGAGGTCCACCAGCACGATCGCCTTGGCGCCGCTGTCGATGAACTGATGCTTCATCTCGTCGGGGGTGTAGAGCGGGTTGGTGTTGACCACCACGCACCCCGCCTTCAAGATCCCAACGACAGCGACCGGGTAGCTCAAGCAGTTCGGCATCTGCACGGCCACACGATCCCCTGCCTCTAGACCGCATACCCTTCGCAGGTAGTGCGCGAAGGCGTCGCTGGCGCGATCGACCTCGGCGTAGGTCAAGGAACCATACATCCCGTTGGGCATGACCGTCGTAAAGGCGATCCCTGCACCATAGCGCTGCGCCGCCGCACGCAGGGCCGCCGGGAGGTGCGGCCAAGGTGGCGGAGGAAGCTGACGCGGGATGATGTCACCGTACTGCGCATGCCACGGCGGCGCGTCAGGCATCCCACGGGGAGGCGGCGCCTGCGCACCAGAGGCCCCGGCCAGGGCTTGGCTCGGCTGAGGGAGGTCGGACCCAAGGGTCATGGGCGGCTCCGGCGAGAGAGGAGAAGAGACACACACAGACGCGAAGGGACGCTCCGCTCCGCAGCGTCGTCGCGGCGCGGTAGCGTTCCACGAGCGCTGAGGCTAGCATCTGCGGGGTGCAGGTCTAGGCGGCCCTGCGCGACCTGTCCAGCATGCCGTGCGCCCCCCGCTGACTGCCCACCCACCCTCGGAAGGACCTGCCCGTGAGAGACCTCATCCGCCAGGCGATCCCCGCCTTCTTCGGCCTCCTCGCGACGGAGTACGCTGCCGCCAAGGCGCTGGGCCGCGACGATAGCTTCGATCACCGCGACACCGTCACCAGCCTCAGCATGGGGGTCATCAACGTACTCCTAGAGGCGGTCCAAGCGCCCGCGAGCCACCGGCTCTATCAAGCCATCTACGATCGCAGACTCATGGACTTTCCCCTCCAGGGTGCGCCGCGCGGCGTCGCGCTGCTCCTCCTGGAAGACCTCTGCTACTACTGGTTTCACAGGAGCCACCATGAGGTACGCATGCTCTGGGCTGCCCACGTGAACCATCACTCCAGTGAGAAGTACAACCTCTCCACCGCCCTCCGCCAAAGCTGGGCAACCCCCTGGACCAAGCTCCCCTTCTGGATGCCGCTGGCCTGGATTGGCTTCACCCCGGACGAGATCAAGCGGGCCAGCTCGATCAACCTCCTCTATCAGTTCTGGATCCACACCGAGCTCATCGACGACCTCGGCCCGCTCGAAGAGGTGCTGAGCACGCCGTCGCACCATCGCGCCCATCACGGATCGAACTTGGCCTACCTCGACACCAACTACGGTGGAATCTTCATCATTTGGGACCGCCTTTTTGGCACCTTCGCCCGCGAAGACCGAGAGCAGGACCCCGTACGTTACGGCCTCATCAAGAACATCGAATCCTTCGACCTCCTTGAGGCCGAGTTCCATGAAGCGAAGGCCATCCTGCAGGACATCCGCGACCGCGGCGGCCTCAAGGCCGCCGTCGAGACCCTCCTAAGGCCGCCAGGCTGGCGCCCAGGGGACGACTCCGACACGGTCGCAGGGTTGAAACGGGCAGCGAAGAGCGCCGCCTAGGCTAGCGTGCCGCCAGGCTGCCAGCCAGGGAGTGTCCCGGCGGGCGCGCGACCGCGGGCCATCATGGCACGTTTCTGGCTACCAGCGTGGAGCACGCGCCGCGCCCCAGACCTTGCCAGCCTTGGGGGAGGTGCCACGCCCTCGACGCCCCAGGACAGCGCCATGCCCATGCACCCCTACCTCCAAGCTCCGCCACGACCCAAGGCGACCGCACCAGGGTTCCCTTTCCTGAGTCCCTTGCTCGCGAGGACTACGCTCCTCGCAGGGATGTCCCTCCTGCTCAGCGCGTGCAGTGTTGCATCCGCGTGGAACGAGACGCTCCTGGATGAAACAGAGCGGCCCTCAACCCAGGCCCCTAGCAGCTCGAGCAGCGAGCTAGACATCAGCGCCCTGGGGCGCCCACACGCAGCGGGCTATCGCAATGTTGCACCTGCCGAGGTGGCGCGACATCTCAGCGCCTTTCACGTGATCGATGTTCGCGAACCCTACGAGCTGCGTGGTCCTCTCGCCGCCCTACCCGAAGCGCGCTCCATCCCCCTCGGCAGGCTGCGTGACCAGACGCCGTCCATCCCCGACGACAAACCCATGCTCTTGGTCTGCAGGAGCGGCAACCGAAGCGCCCAGGGATGCGCGATGCTCCGCCAGGCCACCGGTCGGACCTGCTACAACCTTCAAGGAGGCATGGCCGCCTGGACGCGCGATCAGCCACGTCCCTGACGGCGGAGCGCCGAGGCCAACGCCTCCGCGTGAGGAGCGTCGACACAGGACAAGTCGGCGCCTGTGCTGCCGGAGGTAAACACCGCCATCGACCCGACGCGGAAGAGCCGCTGCAGCGGACCCTGATGGACGGTGGCGTGATCCACCTTGGCCCACACGACGCTCCATCGACGCTCCCACACCCCGGCTTGGTAGCGCCAGGGGCCTCGAACGCTCACCCCGTAGCGCGATGTGCGCACGCCCACGATCATCAGACCCACGAGCGGCAGCACGAGGGGACCCGTGATCCAGACCCAGGGCAGCAAGCGAAGCAGCGCAGGAACGAGGACGGGCCGATCCTCCGCCAACACCTGGTCCTCGTCAGCCGGCACGCCACTCAACACGCCGTCGACCTCATGGTGCACGCCGATCGGCTCCCGCAAGAATGGCACGCGGATGTGGCCTGGGCCGCCGAAGTGTAGACGCAGCACCCCGACCCGACACCCGGGTGCGCGGCTGCTCCCCACATGCCGCAGGTCCATCCAAGCCCCGCGGACCACGGTGCGCCACAACACACCCGAGGACGCGCGGACCCCGTCATTCAACAACTCCATCCGGCGATAGGGTGTCTGCCACGCCTGCACGATCGCCTGTCCTGCCCATAGGACCAATACGCCGCAGGGCGCCAGCCAGAACCACGGCGCGGACACGCCGAGGACCCAGAGCAGCGGCCACAGCCCCAACACGCCCAGAAGCAGGAGCGACCACAGCGGGCTGAGGAGCCAGTCTGCGGCGGGGGACCAACGCGGCCGATGGGTGGCCATCAGCGCGCCCCGCGGCATGGCCAACCGCCGCACAAGGAGGTCCTCCTGCTCGGCATCGAGAGGGATGTTGCGCAACACCAGCGGCAGAGCGGCGCCGACCGAGGTCAAGCTGACCGTAGCGGTGCCCCAGACGCGATCCAAAGGTCCGCGCAGGACCGACATCGTCGTCACCTTGTCGATGCTAAACTCGACCTTCCTCTCCTCGAAGAGCGCAACGCGTGACCCAATGGCCCGGCGACCTACATGGTAGGTGGTGATGACCCAAGACAACGCGCCAGCCGCGGCGGCAAGCGCGCCAGCGAAGGCCCCGACGCCCGCAACAAGCGCCATCACGAGCCCCCACGACGGGGGTGCGCCACCCTCGGCGTCTCCGGCAAGCGCCACGGGGACGACCGTCAGGGCTGTACCGAGTGTCGCCACCACCATCGCGAGAAGACCGGGACCAAGAATCGCCACTCTGGGCGCCATCTTCAGCGTGATGTCAGGGCCTGCTTCAGGCTCGGGGCGTCGAAACCCGCCAGCGGGCGCGTGCGCCGGGCTACGCTCCACCTTCAGCGGGACCGCGCCCGTCCGCGGGGCGACGGCCTCTGCTGGGCCCGTGTCCGCGTCCTCTCCCTGGCTCCTCTCGGCCGCGCCCTCGCCTTGGCTGGCCATCGGGACGCGCTCGGCAGGGCGAGGCGTCGTGTCGATCAAGCGCTGGACCTGAGCTACGAAACCCCGCGCTCCCGGCACCAACTCAAAGGTGATGGCGTTCCCGGACCCCTGCGTGCTGAGCGTAAGGTTGGCGTGGTTGACCAGGCGCAGCAGGAAGGGCGCGTGCATCTGCACGTCCGATAGATTCTCCGAGGCGATCATCGCGAGACGACGCGTCAGGAATCCGTCGGCGAAGTCAATGCGATCCGCGTAGACGCGGTACCAACGCCGAGACAAGTCCATCCAGCGGACCACAGTCCCCGCGAGCGCCAGCACGACCCCCATCACGCTCAGGCCAAGGACCGCCAGATAGGCCCGCCACAGGTCCGCACCCGAGACGCCATCGGCAAGGGCAGGCGCCTGCACGATGGGCACGACGTCATAGGACCGCAGCTCAGCGAAGTACCCTGGGAACGACCCGACAGAGAGCCCTGACGCCTGAGGAAGCGCCGAGACAAGGAGCGTAACCAGCTGCACGGCAAGCACAAGTGCCACGGCCGCGTAGCTGGCCGCCTTCGGTAGGATGTCCACGAGGCGTCCTGCAAGTCCCGGCTGGGTCTCGATCAAGAGCTGGTCTCGCGAGAGGCGAAATCCATGCTCCTCCAGGGCACCCGTCAAGGTCTCGAGGAGACCCTCGACGTCGCCCTGGGCCGGGAGCACGACCTCTGTCGCCGCGCTGCCAGCGGCGCGGACCTCGACGCGTCCGGTGCCCAGGAAGCGGTCCTCAAGCCAGGGGCGCACCGTCGTCACGAGCGTGACGTTGACCAACGCCATCTCCACGCTGCCGCGGCTCAGCAGCGTGCCGTAGCTTCGCGAGAGGCGCCCATCCCGCAGCTCGCATCGCTCGTGACCAAAGGCGACCCACCTGTGGAGGAGATACCCGAGCGCAAGGACCAAGCTGACGAGGAAGTACCAGACGCCCGCGTGCCGCAGCGCCAGAAAAGGCAAGGCGACGGCTACGAGCGCTCCCAGCCCCACCAACCACGCGACCAGCTTCATCCACGGCCACAGAACGAATGAAGCAAAACGTGGCCGAAAGGCCATGGTGGAGCCGCTCTTCGGGGCAGAAGCGCGAGGTTGCATAGAGCCTCTGTCGGATTGCACGCGGGGACGGGGCGACGGCGAAGCTGCGGACCTCTCACCTGCGGTTGCGTGACCAGCTCGCTTCCCCTAGCATCTCGAACGCGTCGCGACCACAACGACGCGGCTTCGCGACACACGACGCGCACCTGCGTGCCCGTTGACGAGACGCGCTGCGCACGAAAGCCCCTGGCCCGAGCCGAAACATGCGAAGAGAGTCGCACCGACGACGCCTGCTGCCTGTCCTTGCCATCAGCCTCGCCGCGGTCGCTGCGTGCGCGACCGCGGAGCTCCTGGAAGACGAGGGTCGGCGCGGACCTGATGTCGAGCGGCCCGACGCAGCCGCGCCTGCGGATGACCCCTCCCCCCCCGAGGACGAGCCGGCCGAGGACACCGCTCCCACCCTTGACGTCGAAGGCGACAGCAGGGGAGACGTTCCTCTCCCCGACGACGATCCAAGCTTGAGCGAAGACATCGACGATGGCGACATCTTGCCCCCGGCGGATGTGCTCCTTCCCGACGAGGGGCTGCCCTACGGGGCCGCTTGCTCGGGCGATGCTGCCTGTGTGAGCGGGCTCTGCTTACGCGTCGAGGACGAGGGACCCGGGAGCTGCTCGCAGCGATGCGACCCGGAGCCCTGTCCTGAGCCCGCGCTCTGCGCAGAAGTGTTGCATGGGGGGACGCAGCTTCGCGCCTGTGTCGAACCCGAGGCGACCTCCTGTTTCGGCGCATGCAGTCCGGGCGCACGAGACGCCGAGGAGGAAGCCTGCGGCGCCTGCCAAGAGGGGCTGCGCCAGCGCGAGCGTGTCTGTGACGATGCCTGCACGTGGTCGGCCTGGAGCGCGTGGTCGATCTGCTCCACGGACGCGGCCTGCGGTCCTGGCGACGCGGACACCGAGCGCGAGCCCTGCCCTGGGTGTCCGGGCGCAGTCCGCGAGCGGAGCAGGAGCTGCGCGGAGGACACCTGCCAGTGGCTGGCGTGGAGCGACTGGTCGACCTGCAGCGAAGGCAACGTGTGCGCTCCAGGCGACGAAGAGGTCGCGTCAGACCCTTGCCCCTGCGGCGGCGAGCGCACGCGACGGCGCGCGTGTGCGGCGTCGGGGTGCGGCTGGCAGGAGTGGGGGCCGTGGACCACCTGCCCGCCCACCCTCTGCGCGCCGAACGCGACGGACCGCCAGACGAGCCCCTGCCCCTGCGGTGATGACCAAGAGCGGGTGCGGGTCTGCGATCCGCAGGGATGTGGCTGGGGGACATGGGGACCCTGGAGCGGCTGCGGGGACGAGGTGTGTCGGGGAGGCGAGACCCAAGGGGAAGAGCGCGCTTGCGGTGGGGTCTGCGCTACGGGGCGGCAGAGCCGCACTCGCGTCTGTTCCCAGAACGGATGTGGCTGGGAGCCGTGGGGCGAGTGGTCCCCGTGTTCGGCTGAGGACACATGCGCACCGGGAGCCACGATGCCCTGTGCCAACGACGACCCCTGCGGCAGCCGCGTCTGCACGGATACCTGCACGTGGGGCGAGTGCGAGCCGCGCGCGGGAGCGCAGTGCCTGCGCATTCGGCCTGGCACGGTGGGTCCTCCCGGGAACAACTGGCGCTGCTGCGCCGAGAGCAGCTGGCAGTTCTGCTTGGCCTCGTGCCAGTGGTCGAGCGCGTGTGCGGCGTGCTCGGGCTGTGGGTGCTAGGACGCGTCTCCACGCTGCTCGGCAGGTTCGCTACGGCACGCGCCAGCGGGTGCGCTAACCTCGCGTCCTGCGCACCTTTCGGACCCCGCTCGCAGCGTCCACCGTCACCCCACCCTGGACACGGTCTCCCTCCGACGCTTCCAGACCCTTGCGGCAGGTCTCGCAGCGCCAGCCTTCGGGCGCGGGCCGCGCGCTCGGTCGTTCGATCGTCCAGCTACAGACAGTGCAGCAATAGGTGACCACCCGCTCCACGGGCTTCTCGGCCCGACCCCGCGCCCAGTGGGGGCCGAACACCTCCTCCGCGCACACGCGGCACAGCACGTCCCCTTTGGTCTTCGGCACGAAGGACAGGTCGTCTTCGGCCCCGCAACGTGCGCAGGTGATGTGGTAGACGACGCGCGTGCCGTGCTCAATGCGCGGGGGGACCCGTTGCGGAGCATGAAAGCGCATCCGCGGCGCGTAGAAGGGCTCAGCCTCATCCCTCCCTCGCTGCGGTACCGCCCCCGCGCTGCCTCGCGATGGTCCGGCGGCTCCCCGCCCGGCCCTGTCGTCCGGACGCGGGCCACGCTGCCCTCGGTCTTCGCTCCCCTCTGCGGCTGACCCTCGCCCACGGGGCCCCCCGGCAGCGGGGCGGGCTTCACGTCGCTCGTCGCCCGGGCGCAGGGCTCGGGGGTCCGGAGCGCCCCCACCACCACGCTGGCCCCGGCTCTCCGCAGACCCCTGGCCGCGCTGCCCGCCCTCTCTTGGACGCCCTTCCCGCGGGCCTTGCGTATGGGGGCGAGCTTCCCGCGGCTTCTCGTCAGGAGGGTGCTCTGCCCAGGCGTTGTCGGTCTTTCGCTCCGTCATAGGGACCTCTCCGCGTCTCTCAGGGACTGCTCTGTGAGGCGCCAACCGCGCCCGTTGTCATCCCCGGCACCATGCCCTATTTCGGGCTCGGTGTCACCTGTCGATCGGTCACGCGGAGCCTGCCCATGTCGCTGCACCCCTCCCCCTTGGAGATTCTAGCCTGGGATGTACCTACGCTGGAGCGCGAGGTCGCGCGGCACGACCAGCTCTACTGGGTCGATGACGCACCCGTGGTGCCGGACGAGCTCTACGATCTCATGGTCGAGCGCCTCCGGGAGCTCTCGCCGACCTCCTCACTGCTCCAGAGGGTTGGGGGGAGAGAGGGGCAGAGCGCGAGCACTCCCCGTGAGGAGGATGTGCAGCTCCACAGTGTCCCGATGCTGAGTCTGGACAAGGGGTATGACGCGCTGGCCCTCATGCGCTTCTTCGAACGCTTCGCAGGGCCTGCCTATGTCACGCACAAGCTGGATGGGGTCGCCCTCGCCCTTCGTTATGGCGACGACGCTACCCTCACCCTGGCGCTGACGCGCGGGGACGGGCGCCGGGGAGAGCTCGTGACGGACAACGCCCGCGTCTTGGAGGGGGTCCCGCTGCGCATCCCTCGGGGGCCGCTTGAGGTTCGCGGTGAGGTCTGGCTCCCGCTGTCGCGCTTCCAGACGCACTTCGCCGAAGACTTCGCGAACCCACGCAACTTGGCCGCAGGGACGCTGAAGGGGAAGGACGCACGGCGCTGCCAGGAGGTCGGGCTCCGCTTCATCGCGTACGACGTGTTGGGCGAACATGGCTGCCACACCGAGGTGGAGAAGCAAGCTCTGCTGCGCTCCTTCGGCTTCCTGACCAGCGATGGGCGCCTCGCCAGCCGCGAGGAAGGGCAGTCTGTCTTTGAGGCCTTTGCCGCAGAGCGGAGCGCCCTGCCGTTCGAGACGGATGGCGTCGTGTTCAAGGTCGATGACCTCAGGGAGCAGGAGCGCCTCGGCTCCACCGCGCATCACCCGCGCTACGCGCTCGCTTACAAGTACCAAGGCGAGTCCGGGGTCTCCACCCTGCTCGACATCGAGTGGAGCGTCAGCCGCACGGGCGCGATCAATCCGGTGGCCCTGGTCGCTCCGGTGTTTCTCTCCGGGGTCACGGTCAGCCGCGTCTCACTCCACAACCTCGGCATCATGGACAAGCTCCATGGTGAACGCTTCGACTTGGACCGCCCGGTGGCTGGGCGCCTGATGCGGGGCAGCCGCGTACTGGTCACGCGCCGCGGCGGAGTGATCCCCCACATCGAGGAGGTCGTCGAGGCCCCACAGGACGCGACCCCCTTCGCGCTCCCTAGCCGCTGCCCGAGCTGCGGCGCCCCGACCTATCGGGAGGAAGACCGGCTCGTGGCTGAGCACCTCGCAGACTGCAGCACCGCCGCGCGGCGTCGCTTGGAGCACTTCGTCCAGACGGCTGAGCTGGACGGCTTTGGCCCGAAGCTGCTGGAGCAGCTCTACGACCGCAACCTGGTGAGAGAACCGGCGGACTTCTACGCGCTGCAGGAGGTAGACCTACTGCAGCTCGATCGTCTTGGCGCCAAGAGCGTGCAGAACCTCCTGGAGAGCGTCGCCGAGCGCACCGCGCTACCCTTCGATGTCTTCCTGGCCGCGCTTGGGGCACCGGGCCTGGGGCGGCAGGTCGCGCGGATCCTGGCTGCCCGCTTCGAGACCTTCGAGGCGCTGCGGCACGCCGACGCTGAAGCGCTCCAGGCCGTTGACGGGGTCGGTCCCGTCTTGGCGGGGTCGTGGATCGCCTTCCTCGAGCATGAGCGGGAAGCCATCGAGCGTCTGCGCGCGCGAATCACGGTGACGGCGCCGACCCCAGACACCAGCCGCCCTGGCGGCCCATGGGAGGGTCAGTCCTATCTCTTTACCGGGGAGCTAGCGTCGATGAAACGCAAGGATGCCCAAGAGCGGGTGCGTGCGCTCGGTGGACTGACGCCCTCGGACGTCAAGAAGGGTCTGACCTGCCTCGTCTTGGGAGACGCGGATTGGGAGCGCTTCGCTCAGGGCTGGAGGTCCAGCAAGCTGAAGAAGGTCGACAAACTCCTGGAGGCCGGCGAGCCCGTTGAGGTCCTCGGCGAGACGGCATTCCTTGCTCGGCTGGAAGCCGCCGAGACCGGCGCATGACACCTCGACGTGTGTCCGCAGCTTTGCTACGAGAGGACGGCGCAGTGCGTCGCCAGGCGGAGACGCAGGTTCGCGCGCCCTGGCAGTGAGGCCCTCGCCGATGATGAATCGTTCGCACACCTGCGGAGAGCTCCGCGCCCACCACGTTGGACAAGAGGTGACCCTCACAGGCTGGGTCGCTGTGCACCGCGACATGGGCGCGTTCCGCTTCATCGACCTGCGCGACCGTTATGGCACCACGCAGGTCCGCTTCGAGAACGATGCGACCCTCGTAGACGCGAGCGGTATCCTGCGCCCCGAGTGGGTCGTGGCCGTGCGCGGCGTCGTCCGCCACAGGGGGACCAACAGCAACCTCCAACTCCCCACGGGCGAGGTCGAGGTCGAAGCCACCGCCTTCGACGTGCTGAATACCGCCGATGTCCCCAAGTTTCCCATCCGTGATGATGTCGACGCCAACGAAGATCTGCGCCTGGCGTGGCGCTTCTTGGACCTTCGACGGCGGCCGCTTCAGCGCAATATCGTCATGCGCGCAGAGGTCACCCACAGCGTCCGGAGCTTTCTTGTCGATGAAGGGTTCCTCGAGTTGGAGACGCCCATTCTCACCAAGTCGACGCCGGAGGGTGCCAGGGACTACCTGGTCCCTAGCCGCGTGCATCCCGGTGAATTCTATGCGCTGCCCCAGTCACCCCAGCTCTTCAAGCAGCTCTTCATGGTGGCGGGCTACGACCGCTACTACCAGATCGCGCGCTGCTTTCGAGACGAAGACCTGCGCGCAGACCGTCAGCCTGAGTTCACCCAGATCGACTTGGAGGTGTCCTTCGCCACGCCTGAGCTCCTCTTCGATCTCTGCGAACGGCTGATCGCGCGCCTGTGGCGGGAACAGCGGGGCGTTGAGCTCCCGCTGCCCTTCCCCCGCATGGGGTACGCGGAGGCGATGCTCCGTTACGGGATCGATCGCCCTGACCTGCGCTTTGGGTTGGAGATCGTAGACTGCACAGCGCTCGCTGCGGACGCTGACTTCTCAGTCTTTTCGAGCGCCGCTCAAGAAGCGGGCATGGCCGTCCGCGGCCTACGCCTCCCAGGGGCCGGGAGCTGGAGCCGGAAGCAGATCGATGCCTGCGCCTCCCTCGCCGCTGCGCGCGGCGCCAAGGGGCTGGCGTGGGCCAAGGTTAGCGCGGAGGGATGGCAGGGGCCGGTGGCCAAGTTCTTCTCTGCCGACGAGACCCTGCGCTGGCAGACCCACATGGGCGCGGGCGAAGGTGACCTGCTGCTCTGGGTCGCCGACAAGGTCTCCACGGTCTGCGCTGCCCTCGCGGATCTTCGTAAGCACGCAGGAGAGAGCCTCGGTCTCGTCGACAATGACGCATGGCGCTTTGTGTGGATCACCGACTTTCCGCTCTTGGACTGGGACGAAGAGGCGCAGCGCTGGGTGGCGATGCACCACCCCTTCACGTCACCGCATCCCCAGGACGTCGCCAAGCTCCAGAGCGCCCCTGGGGAGGTCCGCGCGCAGGCCTATGATCTCGTCCTCAACGGTTTCGAGCTCGGAGGCGGGAGCATCCGGATTCACGACCGCGCGATCCAGAGCGCGCTCTTCGAGCGCCTCGGCATCGGCAGTGAGGAGGCCGAGGCGAAGTTCGGGTTTCTGCTTCGAGCGCTGCGACACGGAGCCCCCCCGCATGGAGGCTTGGCGTTCGGGCTGGACCGCATCGTTATGCTCTTGGCAGGGGCGACGAGCCTCCGGGACGTGATCGCGTATCCGAAGACGGCCTCCGCGTCGTGCCTCCTGACGGAGGCTCCATCGGCCGTCGACACGGACCAGCTCCGGGAGCTCGGCTTGGCCCTGTGCTCGGAAGAGCCATGAGCCTGGCGGGCGACGCGGCGCAGCCCTACGACCTGCTCGTCATCGGTGGCGGCATCAACGGCGCGGGAATCGCGCGGGACGCCGCGCTGCGTGGGTTGAAGGTGGCCCTTTTTGAGATGCGTGACTTCTCCACAGGCGCCACATGGGCGTCCAGTGGGATGATCCACGGGGGCCTCCGCTACCTGAGCAGCAACCCAGAGGTCACCCGCCTGGCCTGCCTTGACTCAGGCTACATCCAGAAGATCGCACCCCACCTCATCTTCCGGATCCCTTTCCTGATGCCGTGGCAGGAGGGGGGCTTCTCGCAGCGGGTGGTCTTCGAGCTCGCCGAGATCTATTTCGACGTGTACGACCGCTACCAGCCCCTCAAGAGAGGCCTCCCCCATGCACGGATGAGCGCTGAGGAGACCCTGGCCTTGGAGCCGGGGATCAAGCCAAACATTCTCGGCAGCTTGAGCATGGACGAGTGGGGGATGGACTCGCAGCGACTCACCGTGATCAACGCCGTCGACGCCTCGGAACGCGGCGCGGCGATGCACAACTACACCCGCGTCGAACGCCTCCTGCGGGACGACCGCGGGCGGGCGGTCGGCCTCCGGGTGTACGACCGCATCTCAGGGGAGCGCCGCGATGTGTTCGGCCGTGCGGTGATGAACGCCGCCGGACCATGGAGCATGGCGGTGGCTCAACGCGAGGGTATCCGCAGTGTTCGGGTGCGACCCGGCAAGGGTGTCCATCTGGTGTACGCCGGCCGGCTGACCAACTATGCGGTCGTCGCCAAAGCCATTGATGGCCGGCAGATCTTCATCTGTCCGCACCAGAACCACACCTTGGTGGGCACCACCGACGACGACTACTACGGCGACCTCGAGCACCTCGATGTCACCCATGACGAGATCGAGTACCTGCTGGAGGGCGTCGAGAGCGTATTTCCCTCGATCCGTAAGTACCCCATGGTGGGCACCACGGTCGGCTGTCGCCCTACCCTCTACGCCTATGGCCGATCGGAGGACGCCCTGAGCCGCGAGCACGCGATCTGGGACCACGCGGCGGAGGGTGCCGAGGGATTCTTCTCCATGGCGGGCGGGAAACTTGCCAGCTACCGCGTCATGGCGGAGGAGGCGGTCGACATCGTATGCCGCTACCTCGGACGCAAGGCGCAGTGTACAACACACACGAACGCGCTGCCCGGAGGCGAAGAGCACGACCTCACCCTAGGCGCGTTCACTGACCTCGGGCTCAGCGCGATCGCTGCCCAGCGCATTTTGTACCGACATGGCAGCCGGGCGGACCAGATCCGGAACATGATGCTCGCCGATCCGACGACGATGGCGCTGGTAGACCCTCATGAGCCCGTGACCGAAGCGGAGCTGCGCTACGTGTTGCGCCACGAGCTCTGTCAGACGATGGACGACTGGAAGCGCCGCACGCGCCTCGGTGTCGGGCACGACGGCGGCGCGAAGGGCATCGGGCGGGCGGCTCAGATCTTCTGTGAAGAGCGGGGCCTTGGGCACGACCTCGTCCCCGAGCTCATCCGGGACTTCCTTCAGAACCGCTGGGAGGACCGCCGCGGCCTCCGAGATCCCTTCAGCCAGGGTCGCGAGCTGCTCACCCGAACGCAGATCTTCCTCGGCGCGCAGCTAGGTCTACACCGGTCCCCTGGGGCTGAGGGCGGGGAGGGTCGCTGATGCGCACGGAGGTGGTCATCGTTGGCGGCGGATTGGCCGGCAGCTATGCAGCGTTGGCGCTAGCGTTGCAGGGACGCCGAGTTACCCTCTATCGAGGGCGCGCGGGGTTGTCGCACCACTGGACAGGGACGTGTCACCTCTACGGTCCCTCGGCCCCTCTGCCGGTATCCCAGTCTCCGCTGCGCCTCTTGCGTGGAGGGAGCGTCACCCTGCCGGCGTTCACTACGCTGGATGAGCGCTGGGCTGCCCTCTTTGGGAGCGCCCCGGACCACCCCTTTGTGCGTCTGGCTGCCGACCCTTCCGAAGTGGGCCGTGCCGCGGAGACTCTGACGGCCTCCCTCGCCCTGCCCCTGCTCTGGCACGAGACGGCAGCCCAGGGAGCCTCCGTCGAGGGGTCGTGGGTAGCGCGAGACGGCGGCCTGGCGAGACTGCATCGCTGCGCCTCGCGCGTCGGCCTTGTGCTCTCCGCTACCTCATTCCCGCGCTTCGCGGCCCCATGGATGGCAGCGTCCATGACCGTCGCGCAGGGAGCACCCTGCGGCGCTCTGGTGGTCGACGACGGCCCTCCCGCCGCGTCGCTCCCCATCGCTCTGGCGCGCTGGCTCACGGGCGCCGCTGCCATGCGCGAGGCCCTGCTGCGTGGGATGGAGGGTCAGCCGGAGGGCGCTGTGTTGGTGCCAGCGCTCCCCGGTCGTGACTTCGCGGCTAGCGAGGCATGGGCGGGCTCCCTTGAGGCCGCGACGGGACGCCGCGTCCTCGTCTGCGCAGCGGCCGGGGAGAGCCCCGAGGGGATGCGCCTGATGCGTCACCTGGACAGCCTATGTGAAGCCCGAGGAATCGCTGTCAAGGAGCATCCCGTGACCGGTGTGGAGCGGGCCCGAGCAGGCGGTTGGGTGGTCCGGACGTCGGAGGAGGAGCCCGTGGATGCAGACCACGTAGTCCTCGCAACCGGCCCACAGGCGTCCCTGAACGGGTCTCAGCGCTGGGTAGGGAGGTGGGTGGGCCCAAGCGTCGTGCCGACGCGCCTGTGGACCGAATCCCCTTGGGGGCGGCAGCCTGCCCATCGTGTGGGGATTCGTACGGATGAGGGCATGGCTGTTCTGGATGGGCGGACCCGCGTGGACGGGTTGTGGGCCGTCGGCGCTACCCTCGCGGGACAAGACCTGGCCGTGGACCAGACGGGGTTTGGCGTCATAGCGTGGTCTGTAGCGAGGCTGGTCCAGTCCATGGCGAGGAGCTGACATGCATCGTTTTCGGGCGCTCGTGCTCTTGGGGTGGCACTTCCTGGTGCACTGGCTCAGGAAGGTCACCTTTCGCTATGACCGCGGTGGCGTCGCGCGGTTTCGGGCAAACTACGACGGCGAGGGGTTGGCTCCGCTCACGGCCGAGCAACGCCTGCAGCTCCCGCTGTGGCAGGGCTGCGTAGGTTGCGGGCTCTGTGACCTGAACTGTGTGGGAGCGACCGCGGATGGACCGGCTCACAACGTGAGCCTCCAACTCTTGATGAGCGCGGGCAGCCGAGACCTCAGCGCCTGGAAGGTCTCCTCAGCGGAGGCCCAGAGGGCTCTGGAGGACTGCCCGACGTGCCGGGCGTGCGAGGCTGTGTGCCCAACGCAGGTACCCATCGTCGAGGTGTTGCAGACGCTCGCGGCAACGCCGCGCTGAACGACAGTAAGGGAGAGGTCCGCATGTGGTGGCAAATCGCAGGTGTCATCGGCGCTTTGGGGGTCGGGCTCGGCGCCTTCGGTGCGCACGGGCTCAGGAACGTCGTCTCTGAACCCGCGCTCCTGGCGACGTGGGAGACGGCCGCTCGCTACCACTTGGTGCACGCGCTAGCCCTGGGCTTGGTGGCCGCGCATCCCGCGTCACCCAAAGTCGCTGGGCTGCTCTTTGTGGGTGGCATCGTGATCTTCAGTGGCTCGCTCTACGCGCTGGTGCTCACCGAGCAGAGATGGCTGGGCGCCATCACCCCGCTCGGGGGTGTGGCGCTCATCGCGGGCTGGCTGGTGTTGGCGTTCAGTGCCACGAGCGGACGCTGACGGCGCGCTGGCTGGGTGCGCCGACGGCAAGAGCTCAGCGCTCCAGCAGGTTGCCCTCTTCCGGGTTGACCACCTGGATACCGAAGCGGTTGCTGGGCATCCAGAGCTGCCGCCCTACCGGGACGAAGCGTGAGGGCCAGCCACGGAGACCGACGAAGGTCTGCGGATAGGGCTGAGACGGGTCCTCCAGATTCATCACCAAGACACCGCCGCCGACCGCGAAGATGGCGCGACCAGGGGTCGCCAGGCGCAGGTTCGCCCAGTCGTCCACCGGCACGGAGGCCGTCGCCGCAAAGCCCGAGGAGGCGAGCCGGAAGATGGAGAGGCGGGTCGCATAGTCGGGGTCCTCGCGCTCGTCGTCCTCGCTGGTCACGACGTCTCCACGCCCGGGCAGGTCCCAGTGGCCTCGGTACCACGGCTGGTGACTGACCAACACGAGGCCTGCACCGTCCAAGGCGATCTGGCGAACGCTCTGATCGCGGAAGCGCTGCGTGCCTCGGAGTACGGCCCGAGCCCCTTGCAGAGCGAGGCGGTTGATGGAGGTCTCCACGATGCGCTCGCCGTAGAGGAGGTCACGGGTGATCAAGTCGTCTCCGCTCCGCTGGACGAGCTGTCCCGGGACGTTCACGGCAGGACCGAAGGCCTCAGCCTCGGACGCTGCGCGGAGATCGACCTCCCGGAAGAACCACCGGACGTAGCTCCGAGGATCGCCGTCGACTTCGACCGGCTCCGCCCAGGAGAGGTGATAGGCGCCGCCATAGACCGCGCCGTCACGCATCTCGTGCCGTTGATCCGTGGTCAGCGGGGCGAGCATGCGAGGATTGGCGGGGTCGGCCAGATCGATGCGGTGGAGGACGTATCGCTGCCAGTAGCGGTAGGCGATGTTGGTGTCGCAACGCTCGCGGAAGTAGCGCTGGATCTCCTCCTCGCTCATCGGGACGCACTCCACGAGCTCCCACTGCGGCAGCTGGTAGGTGCAAGCCTGCATCTCGCCTTGGCACGTACGGCGACCGCGGTGGTCCGTGGTGCAGCTTCGGTATCCCTGGTGGTAGGTGCAGGTCCTGGAGCGGCCCTCTTCGTCGTCTGGACCTACGTCCCAGCACTCGTCGTGGGGCATGTTGCTCCGCCGCTGGAGCCAGCATCGCTCCTCGCGGCCGAGCTCCTCACGCTCGTGGATGACCTGACGGTGCACCAAGACGTCCTGGGCGAAGGGCATCTCGACGCTGCTGCCGCCGTAGCCACCCCAGTAGTAGTCGTCGTAGTAGTAGTCATAGTAACCCCCTCCGCCCCAGAAAGCGGGGAGGTTGACCACGGCGCCGCTCAGCAGGCGCGGCGACGCGGGATCGCTGAAATCGACGGTCTGCACCCTCACGCGACGCTGCTCCTCGCCGCTGTCACGATTCAGCACGGTCATGACCACCAGCCCGTCGCCTGCTCGCACGACGGAGGAACCATTCGCGATCGCGAGCGAGCCCAGCGGGAGCGCGGTGTCGGGGTCCTGACGCGCGGAGAAGAACTCAAGCGCCCCATCGGGGTTCTCACCTGTGCGGCCATACCACCAGTAGGTGTTCGGGTTGCGGTAGCGGACCGCGACATTGCCGAAGGCCCAGACGTCGCTGTAGTTCGGAGCGAGCTCGACGGCGCCGAGCTGCCGCGGGTTGTCCGGATCGGCGACGTCGTGGAAGCGCATCTCCGTCTCGGAGAAGTTGGTCGCGGTCTCAGGCTGCGCGAGGAAGGTGCGGCGGACGGGATCCGGGTGCTCCATGACCCCGCGCTGGGTCAAGGTCGTCTCGGAGAAGGTGAAGACCTGCACAGCGCTGCGGTAGCTGTTGTCGTCCCATCCGCTGAAGGGCAGCAGCACCAAGCCCGTCTCGCGCACGCCGCTCGGGGAGCGGACATCCACGGCGTTCTCCAGAACGGAGAAGGCGCGGTGATCCCAGTTGGCCTCGCTCCACGTCCACCGCGCTGTGCTGACCTCAGCGCGAGCCATGAGGGGCGTTGGGTTGTCGAGATCCGTGATGTCGTAGAGGCTGACCGCCGCGCGGTTCGTACCGCCCTCATCGTTCATCCCGATCCCGATGAGGCGGGTCTGGTTGTGGACGGGGCGGAAGAAGTCGTTCCAGCCCGAGACGATGAACTCGGTCCGCTCGGTGGCGATGCCCTCGTCCGTGATCTCGAAGGCGTGGAAGGGGTCTACGCGGAAATAGGTGACGAAGAAGGCCTTGTTGCCGAGGAAAATCGTCGCGTAGAGATCCTCGTTGGGGTTGCCGAAGGTCGCCTCGTGGATCGGCCGCAGGCGGCTGAGGTCCGTGGCGTCAAAAGTCTGGACCCAGTTGCCGCGCCCGGTCCCCCACTGGTTGCCGCTCACGACGCGCAACACACCTCGGTGAAAGTCCATGTTGAACTGGGACGCGACGCGGCCACGCACGCGCACCTCGTCACCCTGCGTCATCGTGCCGTCAGGGCTGGAGATGTCGATCAACATGACGGTGGAGCCGTCGCCGCGGGACCACCAGCGGTGGTCTCCTCGTGCGACCATGAGAACCTCGGGGGTCGCCTGGATGTCGGTGACGTAGCCTCCGACCTCCAGCTCAGAGCGCTCCTCGATAGCCATCGACGACACGTCGAAGGACTTGACGTAGGTGCGCGATCCCCATGTCTCCTCGCCGGACTCCGGGTCGGTGATGCGACCCCACGTGCTCGCGGCCACGTAGAGGGCCGCCTGGCCGCCGCCGCGCACCAGGCGAGAACGCTGAATGTACCCAGGCACGTGCGCTTGGCTCAGCAGCACCGGCTTCTCAGGTTGGGAGATGTCGATGATGGCGACCACGCCACCGCTCACCTCTTGCAGCAGCGTCGAGAAGCGCGACCCGTAGTAGCCACGCCAGTTGTTCATGAGCACGATCGCGCGGTCATCGTAGGTGTAGAGCTCGACCGGGGAGCCCATGATGGAGAAGCGGCCGATGATTCTCGGCTGGGTGAGCTCCGAGAAGTCGATGATCTGGAGTCCACGGTAGGCGTTCAGGTTCAGGATGCGCTTACCGCCAAGCACCCGATAGATGTCCCCCTCTTCCACCGTGCGCTCGTCCGCGTCGCCGGGCGCGCCCGCCTCGGGCGGCGCAGCGTCCATGTCATCGCTGCCACGCTCGGCGCTCTGACCCGGGCGGCTGTCCGCCGACAGGAAGCTGTCTTGACCCGGCTGCGGATCCGGCGTCACGGGGACTTCGGGTTCCGTCGGGTCCAGGGGATCCGTTGGGTCCGTGGGGTCGGGATCCTGAGAAGAAGCGTCGGAGCCGCAGGCCGCGAAGGCCATGGCCAGGCAGAGGGCGAAGAGGCTCGCCCATCGTCGATGATGGCGCCAAGGGTTCATGTCGTTGTCTCCTGTTGCGAAAGGTGGCTGAGAACCAAGAGGGAGGGGGCCAAATCGGAGGGAAGGGTCAGTTGCGGCAAGCGCAGGCTCCCGGGCAGGCTGCTCTCCACGATGGGACCGCAGGTGACCAGCGCTCGACGTAGAGATGTGGAAGCAAAGCGCGTGCCACCGATCGGCTTGTCCGGCGACACTTGCCTCGCGCGCCCCTTCGCGACGTGCTGACAGAGCACCTCCGGAGGGCGGGGCCGCTCCCCACACGGGCACGTTCTTCCGGAGCGCGGGTCAGCGACCACGGGCTCCACAGGGCCTGCCTCCTTCGTTCGTGCTCCGTGTCACAGAATTCTGATGGTGGATTGTGTAGCTACCTCGAAAGTGTGAGACCCGTCCCTGGCGTGCACGTACGCGCCTGCTCTCGAGACGAATGCCGTGACTGAGCCCCCCTCCTCCGCATCTGGGTCCGCCGAAGCGCTGCCGGAGCGCGTCGGTAGCCTCAACCTCCAACGAAGCGTGGCCGTTGGGGTGGGTGCCATCGTCGGCGGTGGCATCTTCGTGCTCAGCGGTGCGATGATCGCGGCGGCAGGCCCTGCGGCGCTGATCGCGCTGGCGCTCAACGGACTCTTGGCCTTGCTGACCGCGATGAGCTTCGCCGAGTTGGCGACCGCGTTCCCCGAGAACGGCGGTGAGTACGCGTACGCGCGGCGTGCGATCTCCGTAAGGAGCGCCTTCGCAGTCGGCTGGGTGGTGTGGTTCGCTTATGCCGTGGCCGCTGCGCTCTATGCGCTGGGCTTCGCCTCCTACTTCTTGCTCTTGGTCGATGCGCTCACCGGTGCCAACCTGAGCGGCAGCCCGACCCTCCAGACAGGCACGGCCTTGCTGGTGACCCTGTGCGTCGCGCTCGCCCTCGCGCGCTGGGGGGCCGTCGGCGGGGTTGCCGCCAATCTTGGGAAGGTGCTGGTCTTCGGCGTGTTGATCGCGGGTGGGCTGGCGGCGTACGTGCAGCGCCCCATCGAATCGCTCGGGTCCCTCGTCCCCTTTCTGCCGGACGCTGGCGGGGCGGGTGTGTTCGCGGCGATGGGGCTGTCCTTCATCATCCTGCAAGGCTTTGGGAACATCGCGGCCGTCGCTGGGCAGGTGCAAGACCCCGTCAGGACGGTGCCGCGGGCCATGTTTCTGTCGTTGGGGATTGCGCTGGCCATCTACGCTCCGCTGCTGTGGCTGATCTTGACGGTGGGAGCACCGCCGGGTGGCAGCGTGCAGGAGGTCGCGGGGTTGGACCCTGAGGCCTACTTCGCGCTGGCCGTCCGTCAGTGGTTCGGGAGCTTCGGGTGGTGGCTCGTGGTGGTCGCCGCGCTGCTGGCGATGATCTCGGCCCTCCAAGCCAGTCTGATCGCGGCTGCCGGCGTTACCCAAGCCATGGCCAAGGATCGCACCCTCCCCCGGCTCTTGGCGCAACCCCACGCCCAGTGGAGCACCCCGGTCGCGGCGTTGGCCGCGAGCCTCGTGTTGGTGGCCTGCGTGGTGTTGCTGCTGCCCAACCCATCCACCGCAGGCGCTGCTGCGTCGCTGATCTTCCTCCTCTGCTTCGCGCTCGTGCACGGCTTGGCTTGGCTGGTGCGCCGGCGTCTGCCAGCCGACGCCGCTGTCTTTCGGGCGCCGCTCTTCCCTCTGGTCCCGGCCCTCGGGGGTGCGGCTTGCCTCGCCGTCGCCCTCTTCCAGATGGCCCTGGTCCCGACAGCAGGATGGATGACCATTGTCTGGCTCGGGTTTGGACTCTTCTTCTATTTCGGGTTCTTGGCCGCCCGCGCCGAGGCGCTCGACCTCTCAGCTGCGGCCCAAGACGTCAGCCTGAAGCGCACGCGCGGTTGGTCAGAGACCGTCCTCGTACCTGTGGCCTCGCCGGACTCAGCGAGCGGCCTTGTCGCGCTAGCGAGCACGCTGACGCCAGCGGGTTCCGGGGAGGTGCTGCTCCTCCAGGTGGTGGTCGCCGCGCCGGACGAGCCGGCCGAGGTGCTTGGCAGCAAACTCCATACGGCCCACATGACCATGGACAACGCCGTCCTCCAGGCTCACGCCGATGGCCAACGGGTGGGCTTCCTCCTCCGCGTAGCCACCGAGCCGTGGCCGATCATTCGGCGCGAAGCCGAAGAGCACGATGTCGGTGCCGTGTTGCTCGGTCTCCCGCGGCGCCGCGACACGCTCTCCTCTGCACCGCTCAACGCGCTGCTCTCGGACCTGGGGTGTGACGTCGCGCTCTTGTGCGCTCCCCCAGGCTACGACATACGCCGCTGCAAGCGCGTGCTCGTGCCCATTGGGGGTTCCGCGGATCACGATCGCCTGCGGGCACGCGCGTTGGGCTCTCTGGTGGGTCACGGCGTGCGACACTTCACCTTCCTCCGGGTGCTGCCACCCCACATGGAGGAGGACCGCCGCCGGGCGGCGGGAAGGCGCCTCTTCCAGCTCTTGGACGATGAGGTGCGCGGCCTCGGCGAAGCACGCGTGGTCCTCTCCGACTCTGCGACAGCCTCGCTCCTTGCTGCGGCCGAAGGCCATGACCTCATCCTGCTTGGCGCGACGCGCAGCGTCGGCGGCGCGCACGTGCTGAGTCCGCTCTTGTTGACCTTGGCGCTGGAAGCCCCATGTGCTGCTTTGATCTTGAGCCGGCGCGCCGGCTGACCACCAGGAGGTACGATGCAAGTGGACTTGCGCAGTGACACGGTGACCCGACCTAGCGCCGAAATGCTCGACGTGATGCGGAGCGCACCGGTCGGAGACGACGTGTTCGGTGATGACCCCTCAGTCAACGCTCTGGAGGAGCAGGTGGCTCGTGAGGCGGGCAAGGAGCGTGCGCTCTTTGTCCCCTCGGGGACCATGGCCAACCAGCTCGCGCTGCGCGCCCAGACCCAGCATGGCGACGAGATCATCCTGCACGCCCGCTGCCACATCTTCAACTATGAGTCGGGGGGACTCGCCGCGCTCTGTGGGCTCCAGTCGCGGGCGCTGGACAGTGACGACGGGACCCTGCACCCCGACGCGCTGGACGCGGCATATCGTGACGCGGACGACGTACACCATGCGCCAACCCGTCTCGTGTGCCTAGAGAACACGCACAACACCTGCGGCGGCCGCGTGGTGCCCCTCGCCCATATGCAGCGCGTGCGGCGCTGGTGCGACCAGCATCAGCTCCGCCTCCACTTGGACGGTGCGCGGGGCTGGAACGCCCTCGTGGCCGCCGGCTGGACCCTGGCCGATCTGGCCGCTCCCGTGCACTCGCTCTCGCTCTGCTTCTCCAAGGGTCTAGGCGCGCCCGTGGGCAGCGTCTTGGTCGGCGACTCAGCGACGGTGGAGCGCGCGCGGCGCTTCCGGAAGATGTGGGGCGGTGGCATGCGCCAGGCCGGCGTCTTGGCCGCTGCTGCGCGCTATGCGATGGACCACCATGTGACGCGGCTGGCCGACGACCACCGCCGCGCGCGCGCCTTCGCGCTTGGCCTCGCGGGCTTGCCAGGGGTGTACACGGATCCCTCGCTCGTCGAGACCAACATGGTGTACTTCATGGTGATGGCCGACCACCCGCTGCGCCAACGAGGACCCGACGCCGTCCAGCGCGTCCTGGAGGAGGCTGGCGTTCGGGTCCTGGGCCTCAATGGGATCTTCCGGGCGGTCTTCCACCTGGATGTCGATGACCGCCAACTCGACTACGCTTTGCACGTCATGCGCAAGACCTTCGCTGGGGCGTGACGCGTGGCACCACCTTGACCCAGGCAGCACAGATGATGACCTATGCGACGTGGGAGTCGACCCGAGATTTCCCTTGGTGGCTTCGCACATGGATGGCTTCCCTCATGGTGATTGCAGCGAGCTGCGCCTCGGGCCAAGCGCCCGCGCCAGCTCAGGCGGACAGCCCGGTGATCCACGAGACCAGCGCGCCCACGGCGACGACCCCTGACCTCCTCCCTCGCTCGCTGCTCTTCGCCAACCCAGACCGAGCGTTGGTCCGACTCAGCCCTGACGGCCGTTGGCTTTCGTGGCTGGCGCCGGCGGAGGGAGCGCTGAACATTCACGTCGCCCCCATGGCTGACCTGGACGACGTACGCGTCCTGACACGAATTCCTGGACAAGGCGTGCGATCCTACACGTGGACATGGCGCGACAACGTGTTGCTCTACAGCCTCGATCGGGACGGGGACGAGAACTGGCGGATTTTGGCGCTGGACGTTGTCGAAGGGAGCGAGCGGCTGCTCTCTCCTGCTGAGGGCGTCGCTGCCGGGATCGCGGGCGTATCACCCTTGCACCCGGACCATGTCCTCCTGGCGATCAACGAACGTGATCCCCGTCTGCACGACCTCATCCGCGTGAGCCTCGAGACCGGGGAGGGAGAGGTTCTGGTCGCGAACCCTGGCTTTGCGGGCTTCCTGGCACGGAGCGACTTCAGTCTAGCCTACGCGACGCGAATGACCCCGGAGGGAGGAGCGGAGTGGCTGCGCCTCGAGGAGGGCGCGGACCCGAGCGTTCTGGAGAGCTGGGTCAGCGCCCACGTCATCGGCGCAACGGACGCGATGACCACCGCCCCCTCCGGTTTCACCCGAGACGGTCGTTTCCTCTACTGGATCGACAGCCGGGAGCGCGACACATCGGCCCTCTACGTGGAAGACCTCGCGTCGGGTGAGCGCAGGCTCCTCTTCGAAGATCCGAGGGCGGACGTGTCCTCGGGCTTGGCGCACCCTGAGACAGGCGTCCTCCAGGCTGTCGCGGTCGCCTATGACCGCACGGAATGGACAACGCTGGACGAGGCGTTTGCGATCCCCTTTCAAGCGCTTCGTCAGCGTCTTCACGGCGATATCGAGATCTTGTCGAGAACACAGGATGACGCCGTCTGGGTGGTGGCTGAGCTGACGGACCGAGGACCGGTCCGCTACCACCTCTACGCCCCCTTCTCCGACGAGCTGACCTTCCTCTTCACGAACCGACCTCGGCTTGAGGGGCTGCCCTTGGCGCCGATGCACGCCGTGGTCCTCCCTGCGCGCGACGGTCTCTCCCTCGTCAGCTACCTGACGCTACCCTTGGGTGCCACCGAAGCGCCGGAGAGTCTGCGGCCCAGGCGACCCCTCCCGATGGTGCTCTTGGTGCACGGCGGCCCCTGGGCCAGGGATTCATGGGGCTACGATCCCCAGCATCAGTGGCTCGCCAACCGCGGCTACGCCGTGCTCAGCGTCAACTTTCGGGGCTCGACGGGATTCGGGAAGCGCTTCCTGAACGCTGGCAACCTGGAGTGGGGCGCCGCGATGCATGACGACCTCATGGACGCCGTCGGGTGGGCCGTGGACGCGGGGATCGCCGATGCGGAGGCTGTAGCGATCATGGGCGGCAGCTACGGCGGCTATGCGGCCTTGGTGGGCATGACCTTTACGCCGGAGGCCTTCGCGTGCGGTGTGTCGATCGTGGGGCCCTCCAACCTCATCACCCTCTTGGAGAGCATCCCGCCCTACTGGGCGCCAGCGATCGAACTCTTCGCCAGCCGCGTCGGCGATCCACGAACGGAGGCAGGTCGCGCATTGCTCGCTGAGCGCTCTCCGCTTCATCGGGTCGACGCCATCCGTCGGCCGCTCCTCATCGGCCAAGGCGCGAACGACCCTCGTGTTGTGCAGGCGGAGAGCGACCAGATCGTGGAGGCCATGAGAGAACGCGGCATCCCTCACCTCTACGCCCTCTTCCCGGATGAGGGACACGGTTTCGCGCGCGAAACCAACCGCATGGCCTTCTACGCGGTCGCGGAACACTTCCTCGCGAGCTGCCTCGGCGGCCGCTCCGAGCCGGTGGGTGGCGCCTTTGACGGAGCCTCTTTGCAGTTGCGTGGCGAAGGGTTAGACTTGCCAACGCCATAACGTCGCGTCGGACCTTGTCGGTCCGCGCTGCGCTCCCCTCGCACACGGCCCGGGCTTGCTCATGACGCTCCATACACGGCTCCCCTATTTCGTCTTCATCGCGCTTGCCTCCCTGGGGGTGCTCGTTGCAGCGTGCTCCAGTGAGACGAACGACACCGCGCCTGGTCCCCCCGTAGCGGATCCGGACGAAACACCGGGTGTCGACGCTCCTCAGCTCCGGCCGCGCGCGAACCCAAGCGAGTACACGGGGATCTCCGTGGAGCAGCCCATTTCTGCGGAAGCCTTCCTCGACGTCGCCTCCCGCCTCTTTGGTGAGGAGGCGGCGCGCGGCCGATTGCTGCAAGGGCACGAGCTGACCCCTGGACTCCTGCTTCACAGCGTCGCCGACGGCCAAAGCGCTGATCAGGTGGTGCTGGTCGTCGAGATGGAGACCAGCGAGGGCACCGAGCCTCCTGCGCGGACACTCGCCATGGTGCCGGCTTCGCTGCAATACGGCGCCGTCTTCGTGGATGCAGCGCGCGCGGCCTTGGCCCTCTGGCAGGACAACCCCGCCACCTTTGGCCGACAGCCCTTCCGCCTGGAACACCGGACGCAGTCTCCCCTTGGTGGGTCGCTCACCCTCTGGATTCGCTCCACGGAGGCCGGCTTGCGCTTTGGCGCCAGCGTCAACACACCGCGAACGAGCCTCCTGCCTGCCCGCGTCAACGAACCCTACTTCCAAGGGCAGCCCGTGGAGTCGCTCTATGGTCTCGTCTACTTTCAGCTGACAAGGGACCAGTTCGACTTCTTCTCCACCCGAGCCTATGGCATCACCGCCGGCGCCGCGCAGAACTTCAAAGACTTCTGGTTGCTCCCCCACAACTGGCTGCGGCTCACCGTCGAGCCGCGGCTCGACGAGTCGCTGGTCGACGTTCAGTTTGAGGTGGTGACCGTCGATGGCCGGCGTGTCCCGCTCTCGCGAGCGCCAGCGTCGCTGCTCGCGGGCGAGCAGTTCATGCAGAATGTCTTCCGTATGGTCGACAACATGCTCAGCGCTGAGCAACGCGAGCCTGGCTCATCGGCGGACTTCGCCGTCCCCTTCTACTATGACGACCCTGACGGTGGCGGCGTTGTTGAGGTCATCGCGGAGGGACGAAGCGGCGTCTTCCAGATCGCGTACGCGGTCGAGACGCCCGTCAACACCCTTCGGGACACGGAGTTCGTCGCCTACCAAGGAGCCATTGAGGTGCCTGAGGACTGGGATGCCGTCGACCCCGGTTGCGCGGCGATTGGCTCGGTGGACGCCGCGCAGGGGTACTTCACGCTCATCTTCGATGCGTCACGGACCGTCCGAAACCGCTCACAGGTGCCGCTGCGGGGCCGCGTCTGGGGCAGCGTGTATCGGGACCGGGACGTGCGCATCACGGGACCTATCGACGGGGCGCAAGCTGTAGCGAGCTTCTTCTTTGAAGACGTCGATATCCAAGATCGTGACAACCTGCCACGCTTTCGCCTCGACACGCAGCTCCCTGCGGGCAAGTACCAGATCCTAGGCTTCATGGACATCCTCGGCCGCGCGGACCCAAGCGACGCGGACCCCTCCCCCGGGGACCCCGTGTTCATCCCCATCGGTGGCTACGAGCTGCGCTGCGCAGAGCAGCCGGTGACCGTCGAGTTCGCGATCGTGTTGCCCGAAGATCGCTAGTGCGACGCCCTTCGCAGCCCCCCTACGGTGGGCCGGCGCCTGCCGCCACCGCTTGGGTCAACCCCCGCAGCAGCCTCCTTCAGCGAGCCCGGGTCATGGTCGGGGGAGCGCTCATCGCCATGGCCCTGACCGCCTGCTCCTCGGGGTTTGCGGACGCTCTTCGTGAGGAGACCGCGCAGTCCACGAGCCTCGCCCTCGACGAGAGCAGGGGCTGGCTCTGGTTGGCCTCCCAGGACGACCGCCGCCTCATCCTGCTGGATGCCTGGACCCTGGAGACCCTGCGTGCAATGGACCTACCTGGCGTGCCCGCGCACATCGCGCTCGTGCATGAGACCGTCCACGTCACCATGGAGGACGTCGGAGAGCTGTGGAGCATCGACGCCATATCGGGGACGCTGAGGCACCAGGCTAGGCTCCCATGCCGCGGCGCAGAGAGCGTGCTTTCCCTGGGTAGGGAGGCGGACAGCGCGCTCGCCCTCACCTGCCCGCAGGATCTGCTCCTGCTCGTCGTCGACCCTCGGGAGGGGACCGTCACACAGCGCATCGCGCTTCCCTCGCGACCTGGCCTGCTGGCACGGCGTGGCAACGCGCTGGCGGTCGCCGCACACCAGGGGGGTGATGTACGGGTGCACGCGCTGCTGGACGACGCCCCCCAAGCGCGTCTCTCGGAGGCGCCGGACCGTCTCTCCCTGGCGGGTCGCCCCGGACGCAGCGTGACCAACGCGGCCATCCTGCTGGCCTCTCCTGCCACCGAGGCGTGGACGCTGCTCTATGACGCAATCGACAACGACGGCGACCGGTCGCGGCCCCCGGAGCGAGGCGGCTATGGCGACGTGGTGGATGGCGATCCTCGAATCGAGGCACGGGCAAGCGGCGCATGTGCCGGGGCGTGGTCGCGCTTCGACGGTGGGGCACGCGTGTTCAGCGGTGTCGGCGCGGCGACCTTCTCACCCCAAGGGGATCTTCTCTGGATTGCGCATGTGGGCACCCGCAATCTAGGCGTGTTTCATTGCGATAGGGGCGGGGAAGGTGCGCTGCTTCCCCTAGCTGTACAAGTCCCTCTTGGCGGTGGCGCGCGCGGGATCGTGGTGTCCTCGGACGGTCGGCACGCGTGGCTGGACCTGAGCTTTGATCAAGCCGTGACACGCGTCACCCTCGACGAACGCTTCACCGCTTCCTCCGTGACGCGCAGGCTGGCTGTGCCCTCGCACCGTTACACACCACGGGCACAGCTTGGCAGACGCCTCTTCTTTGACGCGACGAACACACATCTGACGCCGAGCGGCGTCGTCTCATGCGCCACGTGCCACCCTGGGGGTGGCGACGATGGCGTGAGCTGGTTCCTGCACACCCCCCAGGTCAGCAGGCGCTTTGTGCGTACGCCGCCTGCCTGGGCGCTGCGTGAAGAGCTCGGCCCTTTCCATCGCAACGGCGAATTCGAGCAGGCAGAGCGCTTGATCACCCACACGATCCGGCAGCTGATGGGCGGCGACGCGCTGGTGATTGACGCGGACGCCATCGCCCAGTGGCTGCGTGAGCTGGCGCCGCCGCCGGCGCGGCCTCCTTACGACCATGAAGACGCCCAGCAGATGATCGCGGGCGAGGCGGTGTTCCAGAGGGCCGGCTGCGGCGGGTGCCACGCAGGTCCGTGGATGACCGATGGTCGGCGACACGACGTGGTCCTGCCCTCACGAGACCCCGACGCCCGCATCGAGGGAGGGGTGGTGACGCCAACCCTCCGGGGCGTTGGCGCGCGCGGCCCCTGGCTTCATGACGGGCGCGCGCTGACCCTGGAGTCCCTCTTTGCGGAGCACAACCCAGGTGACCTGCACGGCGTGACGTCGGGGCTGAACGCCGAGGAGCTGGAGTCCCTCGTTCACTGGTTAGGGTCGCGCTGAGCTAGGCGCACTGGGGAGACGGGTGCCGGAGATGCCTGCACGGAGGAGAACATGAGTCGGGGCATAGTGGGAGCGTTGGCCGCGTGGCGTAGGCATGGCTGGGCACGCCTCGCGGGGGTGGTTGGGGTGGTCGTGTACGCCGCTATGGGCGTCGCCTGTTCGGACGAGGGCGTTGACACCCCCCCGCCCCTCCCTCCCTTTTTGCCCTTGAACGCAGTGGACGAGGCCGACCCGCGTCATCCGGGACAAGAGGCCTTCCTGCGGTGGACGTGGGGCGTCGAAGTGTTGGGGGGGTGGCCGCCTGCAGACTTCATGTTGGGCTTGATGCAGGACGAGCCAGAGGTGTTTGGTCGCCAGTACGAACGCTTTGGGTTCCTCCCGGACCCCTCGGACGACTTCCCGGTGGGCTTCAAGCGGGGCCAGGATGACCCGAACAGGGTGCACGAGACCTGTGCGCTGTGCCATGTAGCAGCGCTTCCCACGGGAGGGCACTGGCTGGGTGCACCTAACAACGCGCTCGACATCGGCCGCTTCCAGGTCGAGGTCAACCGGCGGTGGGTCGCGGCGGGAAACAGCCCGCTCTTCGACGCCCTGATGGAGGACAAGCTGCTGGCGCTCGGGCCGGGGCGCACGCGTGCGGAGACGGCGAGCTATCCGGTCGCGGTGCCGGCTGCGTTCCCCGTTTACTACAACCTTGGGGATCGTCAGCACCTGAACTACATGGGGACGGGTCGCGACCTGAGGACGGAGGTGTCCTTCTCGCTCTTCACCTTTGGGGCAGGCAATCCGAACCCACGAGACGCGCGCGTCCCCTTCCCCAGCCGGGAACACGTGGACGCCCTCGTGGCCTTCATGGGCGCGCTGGACCCACCTCCCGCGCCTCCTCAGGATCCCACACTGGCAGCGCGTGGTCGGCAGGTGTTTGAAGCCGCTCGCTGCGTGAGCTGCCACGTGGTGGATGATGTCAGCCAAGACTTCGTGGTGACCTTGGATCGAGACCCGCTAGGACGTGAACGCCACCCGGGTGAGGACCCCGCCTTCCCTCGCGGAACCATACGGACGAGCGCGCTGCACCGGGTCTTGCAGGATGGGGATGAGGGGGGCGGCCCCGGCGTGGACGAGGGCTTTCGCGATCTGATTCGCTTCATGGCCTCACAGCGCCTGGCCGTGCGACAGACCGACGGCTACCGGGTCAACGATCTTCGGGGTCTGTGGCAGTCCGCGCCCTATCTTCACAACGGGAGCGTGCCCACCCTCGAGGCGTTGTTGAGCCCGGCAGCGTCGCGCCCGGAGACCTTCGCCGTAGCGGGTGGCTGGGTCGTGGACACCAGGGTGTTGGGGAATGGCGCTGAGGGTCACGAATTCGGCACAGACCTGTCGGACGAGGACAAGCGAGCACTCATCGCGTACCTGCTGTCCCTGTGAGGCGTCGTCGCGATGTCCGCAGGATCGACGTCCTCAACCCGCCCTAACGCGCCCTAACGCGCCATCAGCGGGGTGCCGACCTTGCATTTGGTCGCCGGACCAGGCAAACTGATGCCGCACCCCTAAGCTGGGGAGACCTCTGCACTCCGAACCTCTGTGGAAAGGACCATGCTCCGCATCTCTGCTGCCCCCTGGGCCCTGGCCCTGCTCCTCGTGCTGACCGGCGGCGTCGCGTGTGTCAGCGATCCTGGCTTCCGATTGGAAGAGGAAGGAGAGGACGTGCGTCCGCCGCGAGACACGAGCCCCGACCCGGACACCCGTCAGGACACCGGCGGTGAGGATGGCGACGAGACGCCGCAGGACCTGCCGACCGGGACGCGCATTCGCCTGGTGAGCGGCGAGAGCGTGGTGTTGCCGCCGAACAGTCAAGCGGATCTGGAGGTTCAGCTCTACTCCTTCGAGGGAGAGGCGGTGACGCCGATCAGCGGTGCGCGCTTGCGCTTTGAGGTGCCCGCGTCGGACCGCGCGAACATGGCCGGCAGTCGCCCACCCTTCGCGGACCCGACGACAGACGCGAACGGGATGGCGTCCTTCCGCCTGATCAGTGGTGACCAGCAGACGGCGTTTCTCGTGGAAGTGCGTGCCCCCGGGAACGACAGCGTCGAGCGACAGACTTTTCGGGTCCGCGTGGGTCCCAAAGAGGAGATCGACTACCTCTTCATCCCGACCTACGAGGGCGTCCGCGACATCCCCGAAGCCGAGGTCTTTCTCTTCAACGTACCCGGCGCGAGCTGCGCGGATGTCGTGATCGAGCGTGACCTCCAGAGCGGCTTTGCGACGGCGTACCTGGGCACCGAGTACCCTGAGCTCGCCGCGCCCACGGGGCGCGACACCTTTGTCCCGGGACGCTACGTCCCCGTCGAGTTTCAGGTGCGGCGTCAGGGTGGTGAAGAGCGCCCAATCACGGTGGCCGTAGCGCTAGGGAAGCGCGTCTTCTACACGGACCGCGGGACCCCAGAGTACGAGCTCTCGGTCCTCGAGGGTTGCCGCGACAACATCTCGACGGGGGACACCAACCAAGTCCTGGTCCCCATGCGGGACCTTTACCCAAGCGTGGCTGGCTCCTACACGATTCGCTCGGACTTCAACCTCCCTACCCTGCTGCCTCCAGGCCTTCAGACGATTTTCGACGCGATCGAGCGCTTGGTCATCAGCCCTGCAGGCTTCGTGCTGGACCTCATCCTGGGCGCCGACAACTCACTGGGGGGATTCCGCGGGGTGATCGAGGGCGTATTGAACGGCCTCCTCGACACGCTCCTCCCCCCCTCCTGGGTGCAGGGTCGTGACGATGTACGCAACGCCTTTGACCTGCTGCGGAAAATGCCGATGCAAGGTGAGCTGGTCATCGCTCAAGAGGCGGACCGAGATGGGCTCTTGGGTGCCGCCAACCAGCTCCGCTTCACGCAGCTCGACATCCCGGGAGCGAGCCCCTTCTCTGGAGAGCGTGCTCTGATCGAGGGGAGCTGGTCCGGCCGCTTGGTTGTGGTGCCAGGCCCCGGGCACGACGTCGTGCTCGAGATCAACGAGACCCAGCTCGCCTTCCGTGTCGGCGCCGTCTTCTTGGAGCTGCTCGAGAGCCTCGTGTTCCCGGCCGTGACCGGCGGATCCGGGCGCGTGACCCTGGAGCAGTTCGCGCGCTCGCTGATCGACTGTAACGACCTCGCCCGGCAAGTCGCTCAGTCCATCGGACAGAACTGGGAGGGTGCCGTCCGCTCTGCGTGCAACACCGGGGTCAGCTACTTCGTCGGAGAGATCGAGGACGCCATCCTGGGCCTCTCGATCGATACTGCCAACACCTTCCAACTTGGCACGCCCCCGGGCCAGCCCTGCCCCCTCTTCGACAACCCTCCGCGCCGCCCAGACTTCTCGATCGACGAAGCTGGCAAGTTCTCACCCTACGCCCAGCGCTGCCACTGGCAGGGTCGCGTGCAGTGGACGCCCAACCAGCCGGTGTCCAACCTCGAGGGTCGCTGGGCTGCGGGCAACCGACGCCGGGTGCAGCGCTAGCCCCCCCGCGGGCCTACGCTGGACCGATAGGCGGGTACCTCATGGTCCACGAGGGTCGTCCTAAGAGCGCTCCCCAGGCTCCCAAACGCGAAGGTCCTCCGGTGTGAAGCCCAACGCGCTCAGCACGTCCCCCAGAAGATAGAGGCTTCCTGCGACCGCGCAGGGGGTCGCCGCTGCGAGCGCGGCGGCGGTGAGCGCTTCCTCTAGGACAGGGCACACGCTCACCCGCGCGCCAGGCGCGACGGATCGGATCCCCGCAGCGACGTCCTCCGCGCGCTGTGCGCGCCCAGAGCGCGCCTCCGTTACCCACCAATGATCAACGACAGGGACCAGCGGCCCGATGACCTCTGCGACATCGCGTCCCGGAGAGAGCCCGAACACCACCTGCACGCGGGCCAGACCCTCTTCGTCCCACCAAGCACGCAGGGCGGCTAGCGACTCCTCGTTGTGCGCTCCATCCAACCACCACCATCGCCCGCGTGCGAAGCGACGATCACGCCTGCCTGGCCATCGCGCGCTCGCCTCGGCGCGCCGACACGCCCCCTCCCACGTCTCCTCTCCCGCTCCACGCAGCGCGGCCAGCCCAGCGACCAGAGCGCGCGCGAGCGTCTGGTTGCGCATCGGGGGTGAAGCGTCAGGGGCTGTTGGAACCCAACGGACCGAGACATCGGCACCCTCGACCGCACACCGGAGCGCACCGATGCCCTGTGTGTGCTCTAGGAGGTAGTTGGCGCCGTCCTGGCGAAAAATGCCCACCTTCTCGCGGGCGATCGCTTCCACCCTGTCTCCCAAGAAGGCCATGTGGTCCATGGACACCCCCGTGATGGCCCTCAGGTCGTGCGGTAGCACGTTCGTGGCGTCGAGGCGCCCTCCCATGCCCACCTCGGCGACCAGCACGTCCAAGGAGGCGTCCGCAAACACCCTCCATGCCGCCAAGGTGACGAGCTCGAAATAGGTCAAGGGGCGTGAGACTGCGCTCGGGCGCGAGCGACCGGCGAAGCGATCCCACAGGTCTTCCAGCGCGTCCACCCATGGCTCGAGCGGCGCAAGCTCGCCCGCGACGCGCACGCGCTCGCGGATGTCGATCAAATGGGGGGAGGTGTAGAGGCCTGCACGCAGTCCCCACTCCAGGGCAGCGGCATGCACAAGGCTGCACGTCGATCCCTTACCGTTCGTACCGCCGACAAGGATCGTGTGGCGGGCGGGGGCAGGTAGTGCGAGCAGCTCCACCGCCTCCTGCATCGCGTCCAGGTCGTACTTGATGGCGAACTGGTTCTGCTCAAAGAGGCGCTGCTCAATGCGCGCTTTGCGGTCCAATAGGGAATGCGTCGACACTGCTAGCGCACGTCACGCATAGCGGTCCGCCAGCTCAAGGAAGGCCAGCCGCCGCTCCAGAGCGTCCCGGTCGACGACCCGAAAACGACCCTCCATGTCGACCTCCAGGAATCCAGCCTCCATGGCAGCCCGTAGGCACTGGTCTACGGAGGCTCGCTCAATACCCAACACCTGCGGCAAGTCACCAGGAATCGGGTGGAAGCCGTCACGGCCCTCCTCGCCCGCCCGCAGCCACTCCTGCCTGAGCTGGTAGAGGACGCGGCCTTCGATCGAGGTCATGGTGAGCGCGCCCATGCGGTAGTGCGCATGCGCGAGCCGCAGGGCCAGGTGCTTGCGAATCTGCCGCTCTACTTCGGGACGATCCGCCAAGGTGTCTTCAAGGCTCTCGCGCTCGACGACCAGCACGGTGGCGTCCTCCACCACCCTCGCCGACGCCAGGTGCCGACCGTTGGGCACGAGACACATCTCCCCCAACACGTGGTTCTCGCCAAGCAACTCCAGCAAGAGCTCCTCACGGTGCACACGACGATGCAGCGCCACGCGCCCAGAGAGCACGACGTAGAGCGCATCGGCTTCAGCTCCCTGTTCAAAGAGGGTATCGCCCGCTAGCAACTCACGCCTCACGCTACCCCCAACACGTTGTGAACCCCTCTCACGCAGCTCCCTGCGCCCGCAGCCAAGCGTTCAGGTGGCGGCCACGGGACGCGAACCCCCCAAGTCTATCCGGCACCAAGGACCTCAGCAAGGAATCGAGGTCGTCAGGTGTGTCGACATCCATGACGCCGGCTGTCTCCTCAAGACACCACCCTCGGCGGCTCAAGGCGGCGCGGACTTCAGCCGCCACCCCCGGGTGGCTCCAGCGGAGGTCACGCCAAACCTCCTCCCACGGCAAGGCACCGCCGATCCCAGCGAAGCCGCCGTCCAGGGCGGGGATGAGCACCGCGTCCGCGACGCGCAGAAGAGCCAAGGCCTCGGCGACCACAGCGCCCGTCAGCAGCGGAGCGTCGCTCCCGATCAAGAGCGTGTCCCTAGCGAGCGCCTGCCCGGTGCGCAGCCCATGGGCCATGCGCTCCCCGAGTCCGCCGTCGCTCTGCAAGCCGACACGCCAGCCCAGCGCCGTAGCGCGTGCCCACCAGGACACATCCTCCTCGTCGAATAGCAAGACCCTGTGCGCGACGGGCCAAGCATGCTCAAGCATGTCTCGCAGGACAGCCGACTGAAAGGCCGCTGCTCCCTGGATCCCCAGGCGAGGCGCTAGGCGCGTTTTGACCCGGCCCGCGCGGGGGAGCTTCGCCAGCACCACCAGCGCGCCTTGCGTCATGTTCTCCTCCACCCGGCCACCGTCTCGCGTCCCAGCACCCGCAAGATGGTGACGCCCGCGAGGACGCTCCCGCGTAGGTTCGCGCTGACCTTGGAGGTGCCACCGCGACGTCTCTTGTAGCGGACGGGAATCTCAGCGCAGCGGAGGCCACGCCTCGCCGCACGAAGCTGCATCTGCACCGTCCACCCGTAGTCGGGATCATCCATCTGCAGAGCGATCAAGGCCGGCCACCGGACGAGGCGGAGCGGCCCCAAGTCCGTAAAGGCGACCCCAGTGAGGGCCCGGATCCACAAGGTCGCAATGGCGTTGCCCACACGCGCCTGCGGCAGGAGCGCTCCCGGCTCACGAGGACCCCGAGAGCGCGACCCAACCACGATGTCAGCTCCCTGGTGCACGAGGACGTGTTCGAGGAGCGATACATCGTTTAGGTCGTCGGCGCCATCGCCGTCACAGAAGAGCACAGCGTCCGGCGCTGAGGCCTCCAGCACCCTCATCGCACGCAGGCAGGCACTCCCGTAGCCTCGACGAGGCTCGTGGACTACCTCAGCGCCAGCCTGCAGCGCGTTGGCCGCGCTTGCGTCGTGGCTCCCGTTGTCTGCAACGATGACCCGCTGGACACCGCGTGCCCGCAGGCCCTCGACAACGGACGCGATCGTCGCTTCCTCGTTCAAGCAAGGGATGATGGCAGCCAACGTGAGCTTCGGCATGGGCGTTCCACGCGCGCAAGGGGAAGCGGTAGACAGGCGCGGTTGAGCGTCGTAGACGGGCAGCCGCGGCACGGCCCTTCAGAGCCGCCGTGGTCTCGTGCCTCCCATACTACCAACCCTTGCCAGACACCATGACACAGCAACGCAGCGACGCCTACAGAGCGTCGGGAGTCGACATCGACGCGGGCGATGAGCTCGTACGCCGTATCAGGCCGCTGGCTCAGCGGACGGCCATCCCGGGAGCGCGCGGTGGCGTGGGAGGATTCGCTGGGGTGTTCGATCTGGCGGCAGCGGGCTACGGCAGCGGCGCCCCTCGACTCGTTGCGGGTACCGACGGCGTGGGAACCAAGCTCAAGGTCGCGTTCGCCATGGGACGTCATGACACCATTGGAATCGACTGCGTAGCGATGTGCGTCAACGACATGCTCGTCACGGGGGCACGACCGCTCTTCTTCCTGGACTACCTGGCGACAGGACGCTTGGACGTCACGGTCGCCGAAGCGGTCGTTCAGGGCGTCACAGAGGGTTGTCTGCAGGCAGGGTGCTGGCTGATGGGCGGGGAGACCGCCGAGATGCCCTCGATGTACGCCGACAACGAGTATGACATCGCTGGATTCGTGGTCGGGGCGGTAGGAGCAGGTGACGAGATCGACGGATCTGCCGCGCGCCCTGGAGACGTCGTCCTCGGGGTGGCGTCGACGGGCTTGCACTCCAACGGCTATTCGCTGGCCCGGAGGGTGCTCTTGGCGGAGGGAGCGGAACGACTCGCTGAGACCCCTTCCTGGTCTCCTGTGACCTTGGGTGAGCTCCTCCTGGCGCCCACAAAGATCTACCGACGCGCCACAGACGCGATCTTCCAAGCAGGCCTCCGTCCCAAAGCGCTCGCTCACATCACGGGTGGAGGCCTGTGGGAGAACCCGCAGCGCAGCCTACCCTCGGGTCTTGGCATCCGCTTTGAGACCGACGCTCTGCGGCCCCTCGTCCAGCCCGTCTTCGCAGCCATCTCGGCGGAGGGAGGGGTCTCGACCGCGGAAATGTACCGCGTGTTCAACATGGGCGTCGGCTTGACACTGGTCTGCGAGCGCTCCGAGGCTGAGGCCACGATGCTCGCGCTCCAAGCCGCTGGCGAGGTGAGCGCTGTCATCGGTGAGGTCATCGACATCCAGGACAACGCTCCGCGCATCGCCTTCGATCGCGCGCTAGGTGACGCTCCCATGCCCGCGCCCCATCCCTGACGCCCTCCCGCCAGGGAACCCCGCCCAGCAATCACGCAGACCTGCCGCCTCCGCTCGAACGCAAACGCTATGCGGGGCCCCTCAGGCCCGAGGCGACGCAAGGCGGGCGCCGCTCACGCAGCGTGAGCGCGTACACCCCCCATCAACACAGCGGAACGCAGGAGCGACGCCAGCTCCGCGATGACCTCGCGCCACGCAAAGGGGCAGCCCCCAGCGGCGGTGGCCAGCACGTCTTCATCCACCAAACCAGGACCGGGAACCCACCGACGCCACCCCAAGACGCCCTCCTCGAAGGCCAAGATCTCCCTCATCGTCAGCGCGTCCACCTCGCCTACCGACTCCCCCACCATGACGACCCGGCACCGACCACCGCTTGCTCCGCGCACGTTCAAGCGCGTCGCCGGCGTGACGCCAACCCAACCCTCTCCCCCCGCGCTGACCGACAAATACACGACCATCCCACGCAGGGGCTCACGTAGCAGCGGTAGCACAAAAACCACCTCCTCGCAGACTCCACCCAACCACCCGCGCGCGCCCTCCTCAAGGCGCCACGGGCCGATACCATCCACGGGAGCTAGGGGCCAGCGCAGTTCTACCCAAGGGCGGGAAGTCTCACCCATCGCGGCGCTGCGGCCATGGCCTCCGTGGCTGCCACCCCGGGGAGCCCGCCTCGCGCGAAGTTCCCACGCGGCATCCGCACGCACGTCACGACCACGCACACTCTCACCTGCCACCCCCTCCACTTTCCCGTTCAGCATCGCATACCTCCTGGTCTCGTCGACGCATGCGCATACTGAACAGGTGTTTCTCTGTAGGCAAGAAAAAAGAACGGATGTTCACCTTGGGACTGTCAAGCGAATCCGGGCCTCACGCCACGCTACGCCGTTCCTCGAATCCCGCAGCACCACCCACAGCCTCAGCTCTTGATCGGTGGGCAGTGGCCGTCGCGACGTCGTCGACCACAGGTTGCTCGTCAACTCATCGAGGGCCGCTATCCCCTCGGCGAAATACGTCACGCTTCGCTCGAGCTCGCCTTCCTCCACGAACCAAGAAGCCCGAAGCTCCTCGCGTCGCCTCTCGCCGGGTGACCGAGGGTCATCATAGACCTGGGAAGCGCTGGTGTCCGTCTCGAACGCTAGTTCAATGTCGCTGGCACCATCCCAGACGATCGTAACGCTCCCGTCCGCCTCCGTGATGGGCTGGTCACCGATGAGCAAGGGGCCCAAGGTCGGATTCCGGTTACGGTCGTCCCGCGCAGCGGCCGCTTCCGTCAGCAGCAGCAGCTCCCGGGTAGCGACCAGGCGCTGGTCAGCAGCACCCGCCGCCTCCAGCCGCCACACCAAGGGCAGGCCCAGCGCGCAGGACTCCGCCCGAAACGTACGCAAGGCCTCACAGAGTACCTCGACCTCTGCGCCGCTCAGCGGTGACGTGAACGCGATCTCCGCGCCCTCGCCTTCCCAAAGGACGTCGACAGCGTCGCCGCCGTCGAGCGGCACACCTACACAAGGAGCGTCGGGGAGGCTCCGGTCTACGGCCAGACAGAGCTGCCACCGCAGCTGTGGCACCCCCGAACCTGGCTGGACAACCAGCGCCCGCAAGGTCACTGACTCACCCGGTCCGACCTCCGGCGGCTCCACCTGGACAGCCAGCAAGCGGAGCCTCTTCACCTCCCATGTCTCCTCGAAGTCGGGCTCCGAACATCCCCCAGCGATCGAGGCCCATACGAGCGCCACAAGAGCCAACGTGACCTCGGCTCGTCGCTTGACACGCGCGACCGGCCGCCCCTGCCTGAGCGGCGGCGCAGGGTTGCAGCCCGCAGGGTGCAGACCCCGCCCAATGAAGAGAGTAGCGGCCATCAGAATTCACCTCGAAGCCCGAAACTCGGGATGATGGGTAGCCCCGTGATGCGCGCCCGCTGCCGATAGTCGTACGAGTAGGCGAACGCCTCGGCGTTCATGCGGTTGTAGGCATTCTGCAGGTCGAGATAGAGCTCCAAGCGCCATCGCTCGAAGGTCCAGCGCTTGTCCACGCGGACATCGAGCTGGTGGAAGGTCGGGAAGCGAACGCTGTTCGGCTCGCCGCTAATCGCTTCAAAGGCGTCCTGGTTGGCGTTGTATACGGCCCCGACGACAGGGGTCGTCGGATTGCCTGACACCAAACGGAAGCGGGTGCCAAGGTTCCAATCGCGAGGCAAGCGATAGGACACCAAGGCCGTCAAGAGATGGGGCTGATCGAAGGAGAAGGGACGCCACGGGTCACCGGGCCGATCCCGCCGCTCGCTGCGCTGCCACGTATAGGTAAGCCAGCCAGACCACGGGCTCTCGCCATCATAACGAAGGAAGGTCTCGACCCCGTACACCCGCCCGCGGCCCGCGTTGTCGAAGAGCGCAGGGAGCGTCTCCCCGTCGATCTCCAGCACGGCATCCGTACGCGACACCAGGTCGCGCAGATCTTTGAAAAATCCCTCTACGTTGAGGGTCCACCCACCGCCCCACAAGGTCTCGACACCAGCGACGTAGTGGATGGCCCAGGGCAAGTCGAGGTCAGGGTTGCCGAAGGTCCGGGTGGCGTCCGTCTCGAAGGGTTCAGGCGCCTGGTGGAACGTACCCGTGGCGACCTTCCAGGCGACCTCCTCCGTGATCTGATGGCGCACCATCATCCGGCCATCCGTCGCCCAAGCACCAGGCTGGCGATACCACTCAAGGCGCCCTCCAGGAACGAGCAGCCAATCTGGGTGGGGTCGCAGCTCGACCTCGGCGAACACCGCAGGCTCGTAGAGGGTCAGATCCGCCTCAACGTCGAAGCGTTCGCGCGTATCGAAGTTGCTCGGACCCTCACCTTCACGCGGGGGCTGGGGTGCGCGAATGTTCAGGGACGCGGGAGCCGTCAGGATGTCCATGCCTGCGCGAAACGCGACCGCCTCGCTGAGCGTGAATGTGGTCGTGTTGCGCATGAAGAAGCCCGTCAACGCAAGCTCGAAGAACACGTCACGTCCCAAGAAGAAGCCCAGGTTCTGCCGGCTCACCTGCAGACGCAATTCGTTCCGCACGCGCTCCGACAACGACGCGTCGTAACGGAAGAGCAGGGCGTGGAAGTTGGCACCCGCGCGGATTCCACCCCGCTGCTCTGGCGGCAGGTCCTCCTCGTCTTGCAGCACAAAGTCTACGAGGTCGTTCGAACCATAGGCCATCAACGAGAATCGATGATGCGGGTCAGGGTTGTACTGCAGCCTGGCTTGGTAGTCCCAGTAGCGCGGCGCTGTAGCAAAGGTCAGCTCCAGCGCGTCCGCGAGGGGCAGGAGCACCGCGTCGATATAGGAACGCCGCGCGCTCAACGAGAAGCTGAGGTTCTCGGTGATGGGACCCTCGACAAGCGCTCCTGAGTCAAAGACATTGACGTCGACAAAGCCGTGGTACCCGTCGCGGCGGGGTTCCCGCGTACGCGCGATAAGATACCCTCCGGTAGCCCGGCCGTACTGGACGCTGAAGGCTCCCGGGTAGAAGTCGATGGCCTCCAGGATCTCTGCCGGGAACACCGACCGAATTCCGCCGAAGTGGTAGAGGGTCGGCAGCGGCGCACCGTCGATCAGGAAGCCTGTGTCGCCAGGAGCGGAGCCGCGCACGACGATCGCGCCCCCGCCGAAGGGTGCGCGCGCAACCCCTGGGAGATTCTGGACCGCACGCAGAGGATCGCCAGCATTCCCCGGAATGCGCCGTATCTCGGTGACCAACAACGTACGCCGGGTGACCGCAGCCGGTGGGGCATCCGCCTCCGTGCGCGTCACCACGAGCCCAGCCTCCTCTTCGACCCGCTCAACGAAGAGCACGACCTCGGTGCGCTCCCCCAGGACGATCTCGGTAGTCACCGAGGCTTGGCGCTCACCCTCAAGGGGAACAAGCGTCAGCGTCCAGCGGCCAGCGGGGACCTCACGGAACGCGAAGCGGCCCTCCGCGTCGGTCTGGTGCGCCACACCCTCCCCCCCATCAGCGGCGACCAAGCGTAACGTCCTGTCCCCTAAGACGGCCGCGGCTCCGAAGACCTGCAGACGCCCCACCAGGTTGGCCGGCAGGGCCTGTCCGAAGTGAGCCGAGGCCGGGACATCCGCATAAGGGTCCTCGTCCAAGACCAGACGCTCCTCCTCCACCGTCTCAAGCGTAAACGACAAGCGCCACGTGAGCTCAACCTCCACCGGGGCGCCCTCCCCGCTGTCGCCTTCCGCAGCAAAGCGTGCAGGCATGAAGCGGTATCCCTCCATCGCCCCGCGTGCGGCATCTACAAAACCGTAGGGATCTGCGTCGGTCGGCAGCTCCTCCTCCACCAGGTATCCGTCGGCGTCGTAGCGGTAGAGGATCAGGGCAACGGGCTCGACCTCACGCGGAGCTCCGTCAACGCCCACGACGAGACGAAAAATGACGTCCGCCTCGACGTCGTCTGCAAGCGCGGTGACCGGGTACTCCGGTGCTGGCGCCTCGACGACTTCCGGCAGGCGCAACCCCGGCGGCACGTCAGCGCCCTGGTCGGCGGCCACCGCCCCGCCAGCGAGCGCGCAGAGAGCCAGCACGAGCCCGGCGCAGGCCCATCGCTGGGTCACCACGCCCGCCTTCTGCTGGCGTCGACGCGGGGGCCCCCCGCCCGGCCGACCGGGCACGCGCTGCGTTCCACCCTCGCGGGCGTCATCCTCCCAACCCATCACCTGCCTCCTCATCGCCCGTCCCTCCAGCTACCATCGACGTCGTGTCGACGGTCAGGGGCGAAGCGTAAACGCGTGGCGGCCACGCAAGGTGCTCTCCACATCCTCGCCATCCACGACAGCAGCTCGAAACCGAACCTCGCGCAACAGTTGGCGTCGCAACGCCTCCTCGAATCCAAAGCCTGGCTGAGAGCACACCAGCGACGTCACCTCCCGGACACGCCCGTTGGCGCCTAGCTGCACCTCCCAGTGACAGACAGCCTCAACGCGACGTCGCTGCGCCTCTTCCGGGAAGGGGGTCTGCTCCAAGGCGCCGGGATTGACCAACGTCGCTTCACGGTTGGCCCGGGAACGTGCAGGTGGCGACGGAGCAGGCGTTGGGAGGGGCTCGCCCTCGGCCTCGCCCTGCCCCCCCGCTTCGGCGCCACCACGACGCACCGGGCGTCGATCGTCGGCTGGATCCACCGAGCGCCTGGCAGGCCGCCCACCACGCGCGCTGTCCCCCATGGCAAAGCGCGGCCCCTCACCTGCCTCCGAGAAGGACTGACCTTCCAGGCCTATCCGCAGTGGCCTCGTGTCCTCGACGCTCTCGGGCTCTTCGGTCTCTTGACGCGCTTCCTGAGCCGGAGGCTCTGCCTGCGGGGCGGGGGCACGGCGCCGAGGGGGAGGCGCAGGGTCAGGTTCCGGCGCTGGCTGCGGCTCTGGCTCCGTCGCGACCTCTGGTTCGGTCGCTACTTCTTCCTCAGCCAGCGCCTCCTCAAGCGCAGCGGCGACTTCCTCCACAGCCTCGGTCTCAGCCGCGGCTGGCCCTTCGGCCTCGCCCGGATCGAGCTCCACGACAGGTGCGGCCTCGACCACCTCGAATCGCGCCCAAAGCGTCTCTGGAGGGGGTGGAGTCGGAGTGCCGTGCCACGCGTGCTGCAGGCGGAGGAGCGACCCAAAGAGCACCTGAAGCACCAGGGCAGCGACACCAAGGGCCAGCCACAGGGCGGTGGGCGTCTCGCGGGGTGGGCGCGCGAAGGGATCGGTTGACCTGGACCGCTGTGTCATGGTCGCGCGTCGGGTTCTCGTTCGCGGCGCTCGACGTTCAAGGCGTAGGTCCTGATGCCCGCTTGGATCACGAGATCCAGGACATCGGCGACCTCCCCGTAGGCCACCCCGCGGTCAGCGGCGATGGTCGCCTGCACAGCACCATCTTGCGCGGCTTCGCTCCTCATCAATTCCAGCAAGGCGCGACGCTCGGTGCGCTCGCCGTTCAGCCATAGCCCTCCGTCGGTCGTCACCACGATCCCGATGGTGGCCGGAGAGCGCTCGGAGCCAGTCGCGGCCGCCGGCAGATTCACCTCGATCGCCTGCTGCACGATGTACGTGCTCGTCACCATAAAGATGACCAGCAACACCAAGGCGATGTCGATGAAGGGTACCATGTTGATGTTGGCGATGACGTCGTCGCCGCTGTCGATGGGTCCCGCCATGGTGCTACTCGCCCTCGGTCGCCGAGCTTCGCTGGTGAAGGTAGGCGACCATCGTCCGCATCACCAACTCGGTAGACGCGACGCACGCCGTCACCTTGCTCTTGAGGAAGTTGAAGAAGACGATGGCCGGAATCGCGACCAGAAGGCCCACGCCCGTCGCGATCAAGGCCTCAGCGATCGCCCCCATCACGCCCGCGCTGCCAGCGGCGCCTCCTGCACCCGCGTCGAGCCCTCGGAGCTGGTCGAAGGCCATGATGACGCCCATCACGGTTCCGAAGAGGCCGACGTAGGGGGCGTTGGACCCCACGGACGCCAGAAAACTCAGACCCCGCTCGTAGCGGAGCTTCTCGACAGCGATGGCGCCACGGCAGAGCTCCTCGACCGCTGCAGGTCCGCGCTCACGTTCACGCAGGCCGTTGGCCAGCACGCGCCCTTCCATCGCAGCCTCTTGAGCAAGGTCCGCGGTCAGGGCGTCCAGCCCTCCGCTGTCGAAGGCATCCATGACCCTGGCGCGGAGGGCGAGCGTGTCCCTTCGATGCAGCGAGAGGAAGCGCAGCCGCTCCAAGAATACGGCGATGGATGCTACGCTCAGGAAGACCAGCAACCACAAGACCCACTCGGCCCCGCCTCGCGCGAAGTGCAGGAGCACGTTAGTGAGCCACCCTGCCTGGACGCTCGTGTCCGCGATCAACGTCATCTCGTCTCTCCTCGCCGCTCAGTTCGATTTCGAAGCGCTGCGCAGACCCTCGTCGCCGCGTCCCCTGTGAGACGCGGCGCGCACCGCGGAGGATGCACCGCGCTAGTGCTTCTCTAACGTTCGTTCAAGTCCCCTACTTCCCTTCACCGAGCCTGCACGACATCGCTACGCGATCTTCACCCGGGAGGAGCGCCGCCCGGCCCGCCCGCGGAGCGGACGGGAGCAGCGAGCGGCGGTCGGTCGCAGCGCACCCGGCTACCTTGGCGAAGGGCAAGGACCTCCAGGTGGTACCTCGCCACGAATGGCCAAAGAGAAGCAGGCTGAGTTGTCGTCCATGCGTGCGCGTTCGTTGACCAGGAATCGGTCACGGGCCCTTGCTCGGTCGACGCCCTCCGGCAGCAGGCCCAGTTCTTCGAGCAGCTGATCACTGAAGCCGGGCAAGAAGATGCGCAGGTCGAGGCCCAGGCGGACCTGGTTGACCCGCTCGTAGTGAGTCGCGAGGTTCGTGGCGCACGAGCTGGTCAGCGTGTTGTACCAAGCGGGGCGCAGGCGTAGGGCGTTCATGCGCTCCACCATGTCTAGGAAGAACGCGGCCGTCTTTTCTCGCCCAGCACGCATCGGGATGACCCACGTGGGGTCTCCATGCACCAGCGTACGCAGGGCGACGGCGTCCCTCTCGTCGGCGGCAACATAGAAGAGCTCGTACTGGCGAAATGCGCCACCGATGGGGTTGTAGGTCTCGCCCACCTGGCGTCGAATCTCGACGGACAAGACGACGAAGCGATCGCCAGCGAAGCGGAAGCTGACCATCACGTGGGCCAGGCCATCGATTCCTCCGAACTCCGTGAGCACAAAGAAGCTCTCCTCAAGTTCATGGAGATCGAAGGTTGCGTCGTACCAGGCTTCGGTCCATGCCCCGTCCGGGGCGTAGCGGAAGTCTCGGATGTTGTGGAGGGTGACCTGGCCCCCCTCCACCCGCGCCCACGCCGTGCGCGACGACGGCGCCTCCCAGTCGCGCTCGTTCGACGGAGACAAGGTCACGAAGAAGAGCCCCACCGGCAACCAGAGCAATGCGCAAACACCCAGGGCCGTACGAGCACGGAGCCGACGCAAAGCGACGACGACGGCGGTCAGCCACACGATGGCCATGACCACGCGCCACAGGGGCGTCTGCCCGCCCGGTGCACCCGCCCAGACGAGGACCATCGCAGCCCACAGAATCGCGGGCGTGAGCGCCAGGCTGCCCCACCACGCGAGGCGATTGCGCCTGGCCACCGCGTGGCTCGAGCCGTCCGATGCAGCAACGACAGAGGACATTACCATGCACGCGCGGCAGAGGTGGGAAGGCAGGCTGGCGCGACGAACGCACACCCCGCTCAGCGCAGGCGCACGTCCGGCGCATTGCGCCCTACACCCGCGTTACTGCAGGCCTACGTGAAGCGAAAGCCCTACGTAGAGCCGCGCGTCCCACCGACGGACGGTGGGCGTCGGCTGCCGCGAACACCGACCAGCACCCTGCGCTTGTCCTTTGCAAGGCCGCTGCCTAGGCTGAGTGGAGGGCGGTGCCTCACCGGCGCCCCCGATCCAACGCTTTCACCCTCTTGCGGACGTGCCCTTGTCAGTCCTCTACAGCCGCTCCCTTGTGATGGCCCTGGTCTCGTGCCTTGTGTGCGGGCTCATGGGCGCATGTTCGACGCAACGAGAGCCCGACGCACGTGGCGGTGTCGCCGGGGACGTCGCGTGGCCTGTCGCGTGGCCTGAGCCAGACTGGGCGGCCCTTCAGCGTGACTGGGAGGCGACGATCGAGCGCGTGCACGCGGAGGAACCAAGCGAGAGTCAGCGCGAGCTCTTGGCGGTGTACCACGCGTCCAGGACGTCGCTGGCCCGGGCCGCGCATCTGGGTGAACCTGTGGATGGAGCCGCCTTGCACGCGTTCCGGCAGGCGATGGTCGACGAGGTGCGGCGCCTTGGGCCCGCTGCCTGGCGCGACCTGCGCTGGCGCTTCTTTCTGCCCTTTGCCGAGGCGCTGGACACGCTGATGGAAGCCGCTGGCGCGTCAGGGACGCCGGTCATGACCCTCTTGGCCGACCAGGAGAACCCGGCAACCCAGGCCTTTTGGCGTTGGGGAGGGGACTTCTTCACCTTGCTGGTGGGCTACGGCATGGTGGACACCGCAGGCAACGCGACGCTTGACCGCCGCGCGCTCCCGCTCTTCTTCGCTGCATGGTGGGGGATCCTGGTCGGCGACGAGGTCTTGCCTACGCAGCGCATGCAGCCTGCGGAGCGCGAGGCGCTCGCGCTCTGGCAGCTTGGGCATGTGCCTCACGCCCCCTACGAGGTCCGCGTCCAGTGGGTCGAGGACGCTCGCGCTGCGGGATCCCGGCTTGACACCATCGATCGACGCCTGGTTCTGAGCCGCCTCCGCGCGGAGGCTGGCGCTTGGGACCAGGCGGAGAGCACGCTCCGTTCGTGGGTGGACGAGGCTCCTCAGGAGCCACTGCGCCAGCGCGTGCTCAGCGACTTTCAGAGCGCCCGCGCGCAAGAAAGGCTTGACGCAGGACAAGCGATACCGTAGCACCGCACCCCCGCGGCGGAGGAAATCCGCTGAGGAAGACACGGGGCCATAGCTCAGTTGGGAGAGCGCTACACTGGCAGTGTAGAGGTCAGGGGTTCGAGCCCCCTTGGCTCCACTCAAGCACCATGGAACGAAGCGCGTTGGTCGCGGGCTTGGCCCCTTGCAGCCCGCTGAGTCCTCCGCCGTTCGCGTCGCGAACGACTCACGCGTCGGCGTCTCCTGCGCGCACCTTCTTCTCACGCAGGGCGCGCAGATCCGCGAGATCCTTCTCAGAGAGGTGATCGAGGCTAGGGTCGATGCGGATCTCGACGTAGAGATTGCCTCGTTTGCCCCCGCGCTCAACACCTTGGCCCGTCACGCGCAGCTTCCTCGTCGATGCCGTCCCGGGCGGGATGGTGAGCCGCCTCTCGACGCCCCTTAGATCGCGCACATCGACGCTCGTCCCTAGGACGGCGTCCAGCGCTGAGATCGTGACGTCCGTATAGACGTCCAGCCCCTCACGTCTGAAGCGCTCGTGTGGAGCAACGCTGACTTCAACGACCACATCACCGGCGGTGCCGCCTCCTCGCGCCTCGCCTCCTTTTCCACGGAGCCGAAGGACATCGCCCTCCGCGGCACCTGGCGGGATTCGCAAGGTCACGGTCCGCTCCTGAGCCAGGACGCCTGCGCCACCGCACGCAGCGCAAGGCTGTCCTCCCAAGAGGCCAGCGCCACCACAGGCAGCGCAGCGCTCAGGCCGACGGTAGGCGAAGCGCACCTCCTTGCCAGCGATGGCCTCATCGAAGCTCAAGCGTACCTTGGCTTGAATATCCTGCCCACGTCGCGCTCGCCCTCCCCCCCCGAAGATCCCTTCGAACATGGAGGGATCCATCCCTTGACCGAACATGCTCGGATCGAAGGAGAAGGACGTCCCCGAGAATCCCTGCGCGTTGCCCCCGCGAAAGCCTCCAAACTGCCGCATGCGCTCGGCCATGTCAGGATCGAATCCCTCCCGGAGCCCCTCCCGGCCGAAGCGGTCATAGAGGCTTCGCTTCTCGGGATCCGCGAGGACCGCATAGGCTTCGCCGATGGCCTTGAAGCGCTCCTCAGCGGCAGGATCGCTCTTGTTGACGTCTGGATGGTGCTTTCGCGCCAAGGCCCGGTAGGCCTTCTTGATGTCGTCAGCGCTCGCGCTTCGCGATACGCCCAGCACCTCGTACAGGTCTCGTCCCATGGGTCCCCTTAGGTATGGCGGCCGTGGCTTGGACGGCCTCCTTATCGTTCACGCCGACAATCTAGCCACCGGGTCCCTGGGGCAAAAGGAGCGGCACGTGGAGCTAGAGCATGGCGAGGCTGGGCGGCCCCCCCCCGCGCCACCGCGCCTAGGCGAGCAGCGTCCTCGCGCTCGGTCGGCGCTCCCGCTCCAGGCGCTCCACGCGCTCTCGCACAGGAGCCAGGTCGAGCGTGATTCCGTGGGCTGCCAAGTCCGCGGCGAGCTTGACCTCCAGGTTGACCAAACGTCGGTAGGTGCTCTGGTAGGCCTGCGTTACGATAATGTCGAAGTTCCGTGCGCTCATGGGATTGCGGGCCATCCACCACCGCATCCGGTTGCTGGGCACGAAGGTGTAGCAGGCGACCTCGGGCATCCGACGAAGGATCTCATCGCTGACGCCTTCGAAGCGCGTGTAAGAGATCGTCTTGAGGTCCTGCTCGATCAAGAAGAGCGTGCTTTGCCGCCTGTTGAATCCAGCCTCCTCGCTGATCAAGGGAAGGAAGGGATCCACGATGAAGAGTAGGTCGACGCCCTTGGCCACGGCCGCTCGCAGGTTGCTTGTCCGCGTCACGACGCCATCCGTGTAGAAGCGCCCCTTGATCTCGACCGCGTCAAAGAAGGGATGAATCGCCGAGCTTGCCTGCACCGCCTTGTGGATCGCCACGTCATCCCACCCCTCGTCACCGAAGAGCACGGGAACCCGCCTGTCTTGGTCTGTTGCCCCGATGTAGAGCTTCCGCTTCAGCTTCCGGAAGTCGTTGGTCATCCCGGGTCGCGAGAGCATCTCGCGCAGCTCATCGCCATGCTCCTCGGCGGTGAAGAGTGGGCCCATGAGGCTCGTCAGTTCAATGGCGAGCCCAGAGAGCGAGGGCACCTCTTGCCCTTCCCGTACGCGGCGCACGTACTGGCCGAGGTTGCTTGCCGCGATGGGCAGGCGACCGAGCATCCCGCGCCAGTTCACTTCGGCCAAGCTGATGCGGAGGCGTTCGCTCGGATCTCGTAACCCGCCCAGCCGCTCCATGGCCTCCTCGACAGGCATACCGTTGGCGATCAACGAGGTGACGATCGCGCCGGCGCTGATGCCGAAGTACATATCGAAATCCCGAATGTCCGTCGTACCCATCGCGTCGTTGAGACACTTGAGGACGCCCAGCTCGTAGAAGACACCGGTGATCCCACCCCCCGAACACGAGATCGCGCGACGACCCGCGCGGCGGCGCACGACGATACGGCTCAGCGTCTGCCAGAGGTCATGCGCCCAAGAGGCTTGCCGATGGTGAACCTCCTCGTCCGTGAGGCCACGCCGGAAGCTGGCGTCGCGCACGAAGGCTCCAACGTGGCGCTGGCCGAGTCGAAAGAGCTGGCCGTCCACTCGGCCGGAGTTGGCGCCCCCAACGACCACGACGAGCCGATGGTGGGGGTAGCGCTTCTCGCGGTCCGGGTGGCTGGCGATCGCGTCCAGCAGCGTCCACAGCGCCTGGTCCATGCGCTCCAATTTCGCCATCGAGTCGCAGAGCTGTCTCGTGTCCACGAGGATCGCTGAGTAGGCCTGACGGTCCAAACGACGGAGTGCATCCCCCACCGTGGAGCACACGTCAAAGCGCAGGCGCAGCTCGTTGTCCTGCGCCACAATGACGCCCTCTCGGTGCTCCACGTCGAGCCATCGCTGCGCCCGTAGGACGCTCACGGTCCTGTCGATGTGGTCGGTCTCTGTCGCCAGCACCAGTACCCGCTTCTCCAGACTCATCGCCCCTCCCGCTGCCCGCCGTCCCTACGCGTCCGCCACCGTCATCACCTCGTCCCTGAGTACCAGCCCAATCGGACAGTGATCCGACGCGCGCACCTCCGGGTGCACCGTCACCTCCTCGACGAAGGGCAGAGCCCGAGGACACGCCAGGAAGTAATCGATGCGCCAGCCCACGTTGTTGTCGCGGGCTCCCGCCCGCTGCGACCACCAGGTGTAGACACCCTCGACAGGGCCGCGCAACGCACGGAACGCGTCTGTCCATCCCAGCGTGTACCAACGCTCGATCTCAGCGCGCTCCTCCGGCAGAAAGCCGCTTGTGGACTCGTTGGTCTTCGGTCGCGCGAGGTCGATGGCGCTCGGAGCGGTGTTGAAGTCTCCCATCACGACCACAGCGTAGCCCTCCGCACGCAGGCCACGGAGCACCTCCTCCAAGCGGCTGTAGAAGGCGAGCTTGTAAGGCACGCGGCCGTTGTCACGGTCTCTCCCGCTCCCGTTCGGAAAGTACACATTGGCGACAACCAGGTTTCCGAATCGCACGATCTGAAGACGACCTTCGGCATCAAAGCTGGCGTCCCCGAGTTCAGTCTTGAGATCATCCCAAGGGCGGCGACTGTAGAGTGCCACCCCCGAGTATCCGGCCCGCGCGGCGGGCGAAAAAGCCGTGCACCACCCTGGCGGCTCGGCGAGCGAGACATCCAGCTGTTCCGGTCGACTCCGGACCTCCTGGAGACCTACCAGGTCCGCCCCCTCTCCCTCGAGCCAGGACAAGAATCCTTTGCGTGCACAAGCCCTCAACCCGTTCACGTTCCACGACACCACGCGCAGCGCCATACCCACCCATTCGCCGGAGGCCCGAAACCCCAGAACAACCGGGCCGTGAAACTACCACGCCCGAGAAAACTCGGCCACCCAGGTGCGCGTTATGCACCCCGGGCACGACGCGGGACATCTATCACAGCGGGAGCGAGGGTGACGAGCACCACTTGAGAGGACAAGACATGAACACGGCAGCAAGCGCGCACCTCACCGCCTGGACGACGACAGACGCTGCGCCAGACGGGAAGCGAAAGGCCCCCTACCACGATGTCGGTCGCTCGCACGACTGGATGGAGAACCTCTACCACTGCCGCTGGACCCAGGATCCGGCGCTGGCCGAGCGCTACGGCATCGACTTTGTGCTGGACCGACTCGACGGTCTCGATGTCCTCTTGCGTATCGGAGTCCGGCTCGCGCCTGAGCTCGGCGACGTCGCTGACCAGGAGCGATTTGTGCACGCACTTCGTCAGGGCGTCGTACCACGCGGGCTCTTCGTAGAGGTCTCGCGTGCCGCCGAAGACCTCGGGGCTCACCAGCTCCTGGTCCCCGCACTGCTCGCTTATGCCTTTGACCACCGTTACCGGGACATGCGCGCAGGCTACCTGAGGTTCGCGTTGGACGCGACCTACCAGATCGTGTCCTTGGAGGACCACCTGCGCAGGGCTAGCACGTCAACGCTCCCCTCGGCGGCCGAACCACGGGTGGAGGGTCGAATCATCGCGTACTTCGCTGAGAAGGGCTTTGGTTTCATCGAGGATGACACCGGGGAGAAGTACTTCTTCCACGTTATCCAAGTGGAGGACGACGCGTTGCGGGCCACGCTCACCCGCTTCTTGCCAGGAGAGCGACTCTCCGTCTCCTTCGTGTATGGCGGGCATGACGGGCGACGCTACCCGAAAGCGCTCTCCCTGCGTCCCCGCTGAGCCCCACCTGCATCGCCTCTGGGGCCTCGCGCCCCATGCGCTAGAGCACGCGCCTGCGTAGGCCGGCCACGGAGATCCCGTCCCCACCTTCCTGACGGTCGCCTGGTCTCCAGCGCGTCACCTCGCGCGCGTCGCGGAGCTGCTCACGCACGGCCTGCTTGAGCGCGCCCGTGCCGTGGCCGTGGATGACAACGACGGAGGAGAGGTCGAGCTCGTCCGCACGCCTCAAAAAGAACTGCAGACGCTCGATGGCGTCATCCACGCGCTCACCACGCAGATCCAAGGTGTTCTCGATGCTCCGGAGCGCAGGCGCGAGGAGCGGTGCATCCGCAGCGAGCGGTGGTCCCCCTGACGCGCCCCCTGGAGCCGCGCCCGGCCGTCGCGGCGGAAGTGCTGAAGACGGCGCGACGACGTCAAGATCCGATCGGGCGAAGGGAGCCTTGATCGCCCCGCAGTGGACGATGACCTTGGCGCTCCGCTCATCGACCGCTGCGATGACGCCCTCGCGTTCGAGAGACCGAACGAACACGCGCGCGCCCACCGCAAAGGCCTCCCAGGGTGGCAACGCCGGGTCGTCCCCTCGCTGGTCTTCGCTCCCCTCGGCTGCGACCTGGCCGCGGGCACGCTCCGAGGCCTCACGTGCAATTCGGCGCGCCTCCTCCAAGGCCGCGCGCTGCGCCGCGTGGTCTGCGGCGGACTCTGCTGGCGTCCACCCGTCCAACTGGCGACGGGCCTCACGCACCCGCTGGTGGAGCTGTCGGGCCTCGTCCAGAAGACGGGCAAGCTCTCGGTCGACCATCTCCCCTTGCTTGGCCTTGAGTCTCTCGCGTTCTCGCGCCAGCGACGCTCTCTCCTTGCCGAGAGCAACGCGCTCCTCCTCCAAGCGACGCGCCTGCTCCGCCGCGGCGCGGACCTCCGCATCAAGGCGGGCGATCAGCGCTTCTCGGTCCAGCGAGAATCGATCGCTGAGGTTGTGCTCAGCGCGCGCCACGAGGACGGGCGAGAAGCCCAGCCGTTCAGCGATCTTCAAGGCGTACGAGGCGCCAGGGACGCCCAGGCGGAGCTGGTAGTTGGGTGCGAGCCGCTCCATGTCGAAGCCGACCGATGCACAGACCATCCCAGCGTGCTCAAAGGCTAGAGTCTTCAGGGACTCCAGGTGCGTCGTCACCACGCCCCACGCCTGGCGCTCGACGAGGTGGAGCAGCAACGCTCTGCCCAGGGCTGCCCCCTGCTCGGGGTCTGTTCCGACGAAGAGCTCGTCGAGCAGAACCAACGATCCGGGCCCAGCTTCCTGCACAAAGCTAGCGATATTGACAACATGACTGCTAAACGTCGACAAACTAGAGGCAACGCCCTGGTCATCGCTGATATCGACAAAGAGGGAGCGAAAACGCGGAAAGCGAGAACCTTCAGCGCAGGGAACCGGCAACCCCGCAGCGGTCATCAGCGCGAAAAGGCCGAGGCATTTGAGCGTCACCGTCTTGCCGCCCGTGTTGGGGCCGGAGATGACGACGAAGCGCTTGCCGTCGCGGAGCTCGAGGTCAAAAGGAACGACCATGCGGTCCTCGCGCGCCTCCTGCCACTGCTGCGCTACGAGCAAAGGGTGCCGTGCTGCCACAAGCCGCAGGTGTCCCCTTTCCGTGCTGACCAGCTCGGGGTGGCGCGCATCGGCTCTCCGAGCCCACGCACCGACAGCTTGTGCGACGTCGAGGGTCTCGAGGAGCATCACATTTTGGGAGAGCGCTGGCACGTGTGCCCGCAGCTGCGCCGTGAGCTCAACGAGGATGCGCTCTTCCTCGGCCTCGACATCGAGCTGCGCGAGCCGAAGCTCGTTGTTCGCCTGAACGATCTCCTCGGGTTCGATGAAGAGGGTCTGGCCGGACGATGACTGACCGTGGACGATCCCCGGGAAGTCGCCTCGCTCGCCAGCGCGGATCGGCAAGACGTAGCGCTCGTCGCGCAGGGTGAAATAGTCGCCTTGGAGGATGCCGATGTAGCGAGGTTCGTGCAGCATCCGCTCGATTCGCTGCCGGATGCCATCACGAAGGCGCCGCACTCGGCGGCGCAGGTCGCCCAGCGAGGCAGACGCGCTGTCCAGGAGCACGCCCTCCTTCACGTCGACGGCGCTCTCCAGACGCGAACGCAGTCGTGTGCAAGGCTCAATGCCCTCCCCAAGCGTGCGCAGATGCGTGCGCTCCGAGGGCACGTGGCGGAGGGTTGCGACAACGAGCGCGGCGTTGCGCAGGGTGCGTAGCGCCATGACGAACGCAGAGACGGGCAAGCACACGGCCTTGTCTGCATGTGCCAGGACCTCGTCTAGGCCGCGCACGTCATCCAGCACCACCACGTCCGAAGCGCGCAACCACGCCTGCGTATCGGCCAGGAGCCCCACGCGCGCGCCGAAGATCAGGTCGTTGTCCGCTTCGCGGAGCGTGTGAAGGCGCATCGCGCCCCCTTCGGTCTGCGCCAGCATCGCCAGACTCTCCACCAGGAGAGGCCACTCGAGGTCTCGCCTGGCACGGGCGAGGTGCCCACCCGCGCTCTCACGAGGAGTCGCTGGGAAGAGGTCAAGACAGGCAGAGCTTTCACAGTCCATTCGATTGCCGCGAAGAACCACGCTGCGCGCGGGAAGACTTGCCACGCCCCCATCGTTGAAGCATGGCATGGCGGGAGAGGGCATTCGGACCTCTCCCGTGCACGCAAGGCAGGCCTAGTGAAGACCACGGCACCTGACAACCCACCCACACCACCGCGCGCGGGGCCAGGCAGCGAAATGACGATCGACGCCAGTTTGGCGAAGAGCGAGCGCCAGAGCCTTGTCGTGTGGGCGACGCTCTTTCCCTTGGTGGGTCTGCTGACGACGCTCTGGACCTTTGCGATGTGGCGCTGGCTGGAGACATCCCTTCTCGTCGCGCTGGTCCTGTGGGCCGTCAGCATTCCCCTTGGCCTGTGGTTGGTCTTGCGCGCCTGTGTAAGGCCTCTGCTGCGCCTCTTGAGCGGCACGGCAGGCGGGCGTGCGCTCCCGCCACACGCAGATGAGGCCCCTTGATGCAAGAGACCTGGACCTTCCTTGCGCGGGGCGGCCCGATCATGGCCGTCTTGGGCCTGCTCTCCCTCCTGGCGCTGGCCTTCTTCTTTGAGCGCTGGCTCTTCTTGCAGCAGCGCAATGTCATGCCGCGGCGCTTCCTTGATGTGCTGCGCAAGCACCTCACCGAGGGACGCTGGCGGGAGGCGCGGCAGCTCTGCGACGGCCAGGACAGCTTGGCCGCCCAGCTCGCGAGCGCCGGTCTGCACGCGTGGGAGCAGGGTGCAGCGGCGGTGACGGAGGCCCTGGAAGAGCGAGGCCGCAGGCTGCTCTCCGACATGGAGCGGTTTACGGGCGCCCTGGGCACGATCGCCACGGTCAGCCCCCTGCTGGGCCTGCTCGGCACGATCACAGGCATGATCACGACCTTCCAGGCGGTAGACATGACCTTGCAGGCGACCGGGCAGGTGTCTCCCGGGGCGCTCGCCAGCGGAATCTGGGAGGCGCTGGTGACGACCGCCGCCGGGCTGGCCATCGCCATCCCCGCTTACTTGGGGTACCGCATGCTCCTCGCCAAGGTCGATCGCTGCACGCTGGCGCTTGAGGAGCTTGCTGGCGAGATCTCGCGCGCGGCGCGCGCCGGCGGGCGCTCGCTACGCACAGCGGACACCGAGGCGGAGGCCGATCCAGCGGAGACGGCATGAGGTTTCGTCGCGCGCACCGTCGCCGCGCCGAGGCGTCGCTCGAGCTGACCCCGCTGATCGACGTGGTGTTCCTTCTGCTCATCTTCTTTCTGGTCACCGCCACCTTTGCGCAGCGCGACAGGAGCCTGCTCCCGATTGACCTGCCCGAGGGGGGCACGGGCGAAGGCGTCGCTGCGCAGGAGGACCTGACCCTGCTCCTCTTGGCCGATGGGAGCGTGCTCATCCAGCGACGCGATCACGCAGACGCCCAACGTGTCGAACCGGGCTTCCTGCAAGAGGTCTTGCGCAGCCTGCACGATGAAGCGCCGAATCGCCCGCTCTTCCTCCGCGGCGACCGTGACGTTCGCTATGGCGAGGTCATCCGTCTGTTGGACACCGTCCGGGCCGTCGGCTTCCGCCGGGTCTACAATGTGATCGAAGACCAAGAGGGCTCCCGCTGAGGCGCTCGGGCGCGCGCCGAGCCAACATGCTTATCGAAATACTTGACGAGCCGCGAGCCCCTCCGCGACAGTGTCGGCGCGAAACGATCACCAGGCGCCCCGTACAGAGGCCGCCCCATGCGATCAGGCAGACCCTCCGGCTCCAGAGACAGCGGCTGATGACCGACACGCGCACCTCTTATGGCGGGCCTCTCGTCGTTTCCGCCCTGGCTCTGCTGGCGCTGGTGCTTCCGCGCTGGACGGCCAACGACGAGGTGCACGAGCATCGCGCTCAGCTGGAGCAGCACCTGGCGGAGATTCGTGCCCGCAACGAGTCGCTGCGTCGTACCAATGCCCAAGCGATGGAGACCATCGACCGCCTCTCCGACGACGAGCACATGGTCGAGCGTAGGCTCAGAGAGGAGGAGCGGCTGCTTCGGCATGACGAAGTCGTCTTCTTCTTTGCCTCGCCCCGAAGTGCGGGTCCCCCCCCACACACTCCGTAGACCCAAAGGCCAATGGACCATCGAACGACACTGCTGCACCTGGCACCACCTGTCCTGCTCGTTACGCTGGCCCCGTGGAGTGGCTGGCCGTGGTGGATCAAGGCTGCGGGCTCCGCGGCGGCGCTGGCGTGGGCTTGGCAGGCTTGGGCGACGCGACACAAGACCGACGTGGCCAGTGAGCTCGCATGGTCAGCCCCGACGGTGGCAGCCCTCTGGGTTCTCGGCGCGCTCTTGACGCCTGCGGCGCTCGCAGGTCCCACGCTGGCCGCGCTGGGCTGCCTCGTCGTGGGCAGCTTGGTGTCTGCCCGCGCATTTCCAGCGCTGCTGGCGTGCGCTGGGCTAGCGGTGCTCTCGCACAGCTTCGGCATGGGCGCGATGCAGACCTTGGGCGAGCTATGCCTTATGGCGCTCGCCTTGACGGGAGGCCAGTGGCTGCAGAATCACCACACACGAGGAGAGTCTGCCTCTGCCAGCGAAGATGCGGCTCGTCGCGGAGCCCATCCCCTCCGAGCAGCATCCACGCCACCGCTGACCGACGACCTCGGCTGGATTCACGCCGCCGTGCCCGAAGGACCGAGAGCGCTCCCAGAGCTCAGCGCCACGACGGCGGCGATGGACTTGCTTGAGCTTGAGGATGATCAGCAGGACGCGGCCTAGCGCCGGGTACCCACACCAGCGCTACGCGATGGGGGTGTCTGAAATCCCGAGGGCAGCGCCCCGGCTCCTAGCCCCGCCAGGTTGGAGCATCAGCAGCGCGATCGACCCATGATGCCCGGCTCAAAAGATCAGCCTTCCCCTAGGGAAACGTCGATGTCGCGCGCTGCGTGCAAGAGGCTGGAGTCGGGCCCGATCACCTTCACCTTTCCCGCTGCCTCCGTCAGGTCGACGTCGACGATGTCGGTGCCTCGAAGCGCTGCCATACGCCCGTAGCGTCCTTCATCCATCATGCGTGCGGCGTGATGCCCAAGGCGCGTGGCCAAGACACGGTCGAACGCCGTGGGTGTGCCGCCACGTTGGATGTGCCCCAGCACGATGGCGCGCGCCTCCCAGCCTGCGTCGGTCAGGCGGTCTGCGAGTCGCTCCGCGGCGCCCCCGAGCCGACGCACCCTGCCCGGCAGCGCCTCCTCCTGCACAACGGCCTCCCCGCCAAGCTCGGTTGCCCCCTCCGCGACGACGACGATGGAGAAGGTCGTCCCGGCCCTGCGGCGGCGCTCCAGCTTGTCGAGCACGGCATCGAAGCGCCAAGGTATCTCCGGCAGCAGAATCACGTCTGCTCCTCCAGCGAGGCCTGCGTGCATCGCGATCCACCCGGCGTCCCGGCCCATGACCTCGAGCAACAAGACCCTGTCGTGGCTCTCGGCGGTGGTGTGCAGCCTGTCCAGCGCCTCCATCGCGATGTTGACCGCCGTGTCAAAGCCGAAGGTGTAGTCGGTGGCCATGAGGTCGTTGTCGATGGTCTTCGGGACACCGACGACCTGGAGGCCCTTCTCACGCAAGCGCTGGGCGATCGTCTGGGTCCCATCTCCCCCGATGAACATCATGGCATCTATGCCCAACGTCTCCAAGCGTCCGAGGACCGCATCCGAGATGTCCTGCTCTTGCACCCCCTCAGCGCCGCGGACCGGATACGCAAAGGGATTCGCACGGTTGTTGGCCCCGAGAATCGTGCCGCCGCGCGGGAGGAGGCCTCGGACCCTCGCGGGGGAGAGTTGGACGAGCTTGTTCGGCCGAAGCAGCCCCTCCAGGCCATCCTCCACACCCACTGCCTCATGGCCCAACGTACCGACGGCCGTCTTCACCGCGGCCCGGATGACCGCGTTGAGCCCGGGGCAGTCCCCCCCACCCGTACTGATACCGATCCGCATACGACCTCCTGCTCGTTCTGGCTGGGCTGCAATCCCCTTCACCTAGCGCTGGCACCTGTGGCATGGTCGGCCAGACCAGGGGCGCTCTCCCGCGGCGTCGAGGCTCGCGGACCGCCTCCTTCTAGCTGACCTCGCGGCACCTTCCAAGCAGGTGGACCGCACCCTCTGGAGACCCTGGCGCAGACCATGACTTGGCCACCCCGACATCAACGTCTGCCGGTCACCGGGCGATCGACCCTGGACGTCCAGATCGCAGGCAACCTGCACGGCAGAACCCTCTTCTGCGCCCTACCCCCTGGCTTGGATCTCGGCACATTGGAAGTGCCGCTGCGGCCGCTGCTCGCGTCGCACCGCTTGGTGGGCTGGCACCCCCGCGGCACCGGCCGCAGCGTAGAGACCCGGCCGCAGGCGCTTACGCCGCACGACCACTTGGAGGACGCCGTCGCGCTGCTGCGGGCGCTCCTTCCGCCGGGAGCTCCTTGGGACGTGTGGGCCTGGTCCTGCGGCGCCAGCATCGCTGCGCGGGTGATGGAAGAGGTATCGGGAGCGGAGCGCGTCGTGTTGGTCGCTCCTGCGCACGCTGAGGACGTGCGTGGCGGCGGGGCTCTCGACGGCCTCGGGGACATCCGCGGCTGGCAGGCTGAGGACACACGCAACGCCGCCCGCCGTGTAGCTGACCGGCTTCGGGAGGTGTCGCCAGGGTTGCTTCGCGAGATCGCTCAAGCATGGCTTGCGCTCCGACCTCGTCGTCCCCTTGCAGGTCGCACCATCGTCCTCTGCGGCGCGCAGGACGTCCACGTAGCCCCGAGCGGCTTTTCCCGGTGGATCCGTGATCCCCTGACGGCGCTGGTCACCGTGCCCTTGGCAACCCACAGCCTGCCCATCGAGCTGGGCGAGTATGTCGGGCTGCTTGCGGAGGACCACCTGGCCCACGAGGGGGTGGCCCGCCAGCGCTTGGCGTAGGCGGGGTGGCGCGCCCTGCGGAAGGGGCGGCACCGTCGCTGCCTGGGATTGCGCGGGCAGCGTGACCAGGGACGGGTGCGGTGACCCGGAGCCCAGGGTCCTCCTCGTTGCCCCCCGAAGAGATGAATAGCGAAGGCTTCCCGAGCGTTCCCATTGCGGCTATACTCCCGACGAGTGATCGTCTCGACATTGGGGAGTTCGCCCCGTCCTCCCTGCAACCCTATGGACTCCGTCATGCGAACCCTCGCTACGTTCCTGCTCTTCTCCCTGACCCTCATGGGCGGCGCCCTGGGCGCCTCAGCCCAGGCCCAGAGCAACGCCGGGATGCGCTTCCTCCCGGGGGACATTGATGTCGTGGGATCGGTCGACCTTGCAGGCCTCCGCGGTACGGACACGTGGCGCGTGCTGCGTCCGGCGCTGGAGTCCTTCGCTTCGCAGCAGGCTGGGATGCCCCGCACAGGCGCGGCCTCCTTCCAATCCCTTACCGACGACGCGGCCCGCTTCAGCTTTGGGCTCTACGCCAACGCCGCGCGCTCGTCTGCGCGCGGGGTCTTCGTCGCCGAGGGGAACTTCAACGTCGAGGGCTTAACCGCTGCGCTGGTCGCGACCCCTACGATGACCAGGGCGGACCTGGGGACGACGATCTCCTTCCGTGGCCCCGAGGGGATGCGCGTTGCCCTCTACGACGCGTCGACCCTTGTCATGGGGTCCGACGCTGAAGTGGCAGCCGCCGTGGACCGCGTGCAGAAGAATGAACCTGCCCGTCTGAACGCTGACCTCCAGCGGCAGATGCACCGCGCGAGCCAGTCTCGCCAGGTGTGGATCGCCGCGCGGGTGACTCCGGCGATGCGCGCGCTCGCAAGCGACCTCAACGACGTCCGTGGCGTGGTCATGACCTTGGACTTGAGCCAAGGACTTCGCGCGTCGATCTCGTTGCAAGCCACCGAAGCGGTGGTCGGGCAGATGGCTACAGAGTTTGCAGCCAATCAGGAGCGTCTGGGCAGCACGCCCGAGTTGGCGATGCTCGGCCTCACGAGCGTCGTCCGCGGGCTGAGCATGCGGGCGGAGGGCGACGTCGGCACCGTGGATCTCCAGCTTGCGGCCACGGAATGGAATCGCCTCGTGGTGACCTTGGGCGCGCTGCTGGAATCGGAGCTCCGCTAGACGGCAGGCGCTCAGGTCGCTACACGCGCCCCGTGTCGCGCCATGGAGCCGCCACCGTCGGATGTGGGGCACGGCTCGCCTCGGTTTCTCCATAGCGTGAGAGAGCGGAAATGCTCAGGTCTACCGCGCATGACGAACGCCGCTCGCTGCGCGCGCAGGGGCCCCGGGGAGGCGCTGCCGCGGTGCGGGCATGCGCCGCGCTGGCTTGTTTGCTGCTCCTCGCGCTCCCCCTGGGCAGCGCGTATGCACAGGCGGCCGCCAACGATCGTGGGCATGAAACGCCCATCCTACGGGAGGATGCTCAGGCACTGCGGCTGCACCCAGCGCAGCTCGCGTACGTGTCCGGGGCACACGCATCGGTCATGCTGCGTGGCGGGGACGAAGGGGTTCGTGGGGGCGCGGCGCTCGCGCTGGGGATCCCTTCCCTTCTCGGCGTCGGTTACGGGTGGGAGAGCACCACCGACGTAGCTTCTCTCCACCGTCTCGGTGTCGCGATTGGGGGGAGTCGTGCGGCGCTTGGTTTGAGCCACCGGTGGTCTGAGGAGCTCGCCCCAACAACCCTGGGCAGTGTCCAGCTCCGCGTGATGCCATGGCTTGGCGCCGCACTGGGGCTCGACTCGCTGCTAGAAGGTCGGGCCCGCGACCGCATCGGGCGCGCGCTCTTCGCTTCGCTTGCGCTCAGGTCTCGCCACGGACGCAGTGGGTGGGAGACAACCTGGGCCCGTCAACTGCAGACCGCACCTCAGGCCCGCACCGAGGTGACGTCCACCCTGCGGCTCGGACGGGCTGCGCCTTCGGACGCAGGGTGGTTGGTACAGGCCGCCTGGCGCGACAGCTCCGAGGATCCGTGGCGCCTGTTGGTCGGCCTCTGGTGGGCTGTTGGGACGATGCGGACCTCCGGATCGTGGCTGCCCATGGGTCCAGAGGAGGGTCCACGCTACGCTGTCGAGGTGGAGCTTGCATCAGGAGCGTTTGCTCACGGACCGCCGCCTGGCCGGGTCCTCTATGTGGTCGAGGTGCCGATACCGGCCCAGGACGGCCCGAGCTCTGGGTGGCTCCGTCCGCGGGACGAGGGCTGGTTCCTGTGGTTGCGCAACCTGCGTCGCATACGACGCGAAGCCGGCGCAGACGCCGGGCTGTTGGTCCTCGTGGATGCCCCTGACCTGGGAGCGGCCCGCTGGGATGAGCTACGTCGTGAGCTCGCCGCGTGGCGTGCAGGTGGCTACACCGTCACCCTCTACGCGCAGGAACTGTCCCCCTCCGTCCTCTACGCAGCTGGCGCGGCTGATCGACTCCTCGTACACCCAGCAGCCACCCTCGATGACGCTGGTTTCTCAAGCTCCGTTCCCTACTTCGGTGCGTTCTTCGCACGGGTCGGGGTGGAAGCGCAGTTCATCCGGATCGGGGCGTACAAGAGCGCCCCTGAGCCACTGCTGCTGGAGGAGCCAAGCGACGAAGAGCGCGAACAGGTGCGCGCATTGCTGGAGGCGCGCTGGGACCGCGTCCGCACCGGGACCTCGGAGCGCGCGGACATCGCATCGGAGGGTTGGGAGCGCTTGCTGCGGGAAGCCCCGGTCTTGGGAACTGAGCTGGCCGACATGGGCATGGCCAGCGCTGCGCTCCACCGGGACGAGGTGATCCCTTGGGTCCGGCGCGCGCAAGGTCCAGGAACGCGCGTGCTGCGCATCGAGGAGCTGCCCCAGCCGGTCGATCGCAGATGGCCCACGGGCAGGCGGATCGTGACGCTCTTCATCGAAGGAGCGATCGTCACCGGTGAGAGCCGGCGAAATCCTCTTACAGGGGAGACCTTCGTGGGCGATGAGACCGTGATCCGGTGGGCTGAGGAGCTGCGCGCTGATCCAGAGGTCGCTGGCATCCTCGTCCGGATCGATTCGCCCGGTGGGTCAGCTTACGGCTCGGAGCGGATGCATCGCGCTCTCCAGCGATTGGCGGAGACGAAGCCAACGGTTGTCAGCATGGGAAACGCGGCCGCCTCTGGGGGGTACTACGTGGCGGCTATCGGTGCGCCTATCTTCGCCAACCCCGGCACCCTCACCGGCTCCATCGGGGTGTTTGTCGGTCGGTGGAGCGTAGACGACCTCTTGGCCCGCTGGGGCATCAACGTCCATCGCGAGGCTGTTGGGGGCGTGTCTGGTCTCTTCGCGTTCCCTGGGCAGCGCTGGACTGACGACGACATCGCGCGCCTGACGCGTCACACGCAGGCGGTCTACAATACCTTCGTGGAGCGCGTTGCCGCAGGCCGCAGCATGGAGCGAGAAGCGGTCGAGGCGGTCGCTGCAGGCCGCGTGTGGATCGGTGATGCAGCGTTAACCCAGGGGCTCGCCGACCACAGCGGTGGCGTACTGGAGGCGTATGACCACCTCCTGGATCTGCTTGGACTACCGGAGAGCCGTGTCGAGGTCGAGCTGCGGGCAGCTACGGACCGCGGGGGGCTTCCGCTGGCGGTGGCGGCTGAAGTGGTCGACGCGCGTCAGCCACCCCTCCTGCCTGCCCTGGTCGCGCACCACCGCGCCCTCACGACCGTGTTGGGGCTCGCGCTAGTCCATCGCGAGGGAGGTGTGTCGGCCCTGTGCCCGGTGGCTGCCTCCCGACTTCCCTGAGGACGCTACCGGAGCACATGCCCCCCGCGCGGCGCAGGGGCGCCTCAGCTTGCCGCACCCCTGGCGCCAGCCTCTCGAACGAGAGGCAGTGCTGAAGGCGTCCGGTGCGGCGGTGGTGGTGGCCGCGGTGGCTGCGTCGCTGGTTACTGGGCACCGCGGAAGAGGACCCGCTCTGCTCCGCCCGCCTGAATGGTCACGTTGCGTGTCTCTGAGAACTGACCGCTCATGATGTATCGCACCTGCACCCGGTAGGTCCCCGGGGCGAGAGCATGGTTGAGCAAGGGGGTCTCGGCCGCCACCTGCCGCCCGTTGATCCACACCTGGCCTGCGGGGACTGCGTTGACACTCAAGGTGCCGGTTCCGGCGGTGCTCGCTGCGCTCCGCTCGCTTGGTCGCTGGCGTGGTTCCGGCGACGCGGTCGGGGCTGGTGCTGGCGTGGCAGGCCTGCTGGTGACGACCTCGCGCGGATCACGTCGCGTCGTCGTGGTTGGGGCGGGCTGCTGAGCGGGTGCAACCGCGACACTGCGCGGGGTGGTGGGTTCAGGCGCAGCCGTCCTGGTGGTAGGCGCAACCCGCTGTGTCGGCGCGGGTGTGGCGACGCGCTGCGGGGGCGCAGCGGCTGGGGCCGCGACGCGCGCGGGCGGTGGCTCTTCGATGGCCTCCACCTCGGCGGGCGCCTCCACCTCGGCGACGAGGGTCAACACAAGACTCTGCTCGCGACCCTGCGCTTGGTCGAAGCGCAAGGTTTGGACGCGTGTCTCATAGCCCTCTCGGGTGACCGTCAGTGTATACACCGTCGAGGGGTCGAGATTCTCAATGACCAGCGGCGTCATGCCACGGGGCTGACCGTTGAGCGCGACCGCAGCACCGGCGGGTTGCGTGACCAGATCGAGGCGCGCCGGCAGGGGCTCCGCGGTCAAGCGCACGCTTCGCACCTCGCCGGGCTCCATCCGCACCTCCTGCGAGGCCGGCTGAAAACCCTCTGCCGCGATGCCGACTTGGTAGGCTCGTTCAGCGGAGAGGCCGTCGATCAACGTGGGCGTTCTGGCGGTCTCGCCCGTCGAGGGGAAGCGGTAGGGCACACCGTCCAGCAACACCGTGGCCCCGGCTGGCTGGGACTCAACGCGGAGCGTCGCGCTCAGGGGCGCGGCGGGGGCCCCGCCTCCCGCAGGTCCACCGGACATGAAGACATAGGCGAGCAACCCGACGAAGAGGAGGCCAAGCGCCAGCACGGCGATGGTCAACATCTTGGTCTGGCCATTGTCGACTGCTGCCTGCGGCTGGGGACCGCTGCCTCGTCTAGGAGCGACGCTTCGCTCAATCACCGGTGCCTGCGACGGGTCGATGATCACCGTCGCCTCATCAGGCATGTCGTCTTCAAAGGTAGGCAGGGTCACTGGCCCGGGCGTGGGCTGGCTGCGCCCCGCAATAATCTCACTGGTGGGCCTCGCCTTAGCGGAGGGCTGCGCCCTGCCCGTCGCTGGCCGGCTCTGGGCCCCGGTGCTGCGGGGCTGCGGCGACGTTTCTCTCGCTGGCGAGACCTTGCCGGGTGCCGGCGCACCGCGTCTGGCCGCTGGGGCCGGCGCCGGGGCCGCGGGCTGAAACACGCGCGTCTTCTCGTCTTCGAAGTCGTCCTCTGGCTCCGACTCGGCTTGAGAGGACGCGAAGACCATGGTCTTCTCTTCCTCGAAGCCGCCGTCGTCATCGACGTCCTCCAGGAGCAGATCCTCCTCCGCGAGCACCTCGGGCTGAGCGCTGGCTGACTTCATGAAGTCTTGTCCCAGCGCGAGCGTGGCTTGGCGGGAACCTGGCGGGCGCTTGTCATTCGGCATGGTGATCGGCGTCGTCTTGGTGAGAGATCCACCCTAGGCGGCTGCGCAATTCCGCGGGTGGCGGTGCACCATGATGCCGCATTGTCCGCACGGTGGCCAGCGGCACGTGCAGTTGGATTACGTTCCGCCACAGGGGCCTTGCCTGGTGCCCAGCCCATGGCCACAGTACGGGCGCACGAAGCGACCTCGCCCGGGCGAGGCGACACCGAGGAGAGAACCGTGAGCACAGCGCCCTTGTTCCCCTTTATCGACCATATCGGAATTGCCGTACGCTCGCTCGACGCGGCCGTCCCCCTCTACCGAGACGTGCTCGGCCTGGCCTTTGATGGCTTCGACGAGGTAGAGGAGCAGGGCGTTAAGGTGGCGTTCTTCCGCATCGGTGACACCAAACTCGAGCTGCTGGAGCCCACCCGGGATGACTCGCCCATCGCTGTCTTCCTCACCAAGCGCGGAGAGGGTATTCACCACATCGCGCTGGCCGCCACGTCGATTCACGAGGCACGCCAGGTGGCGTCGGACGCAGGTCTTCGGCTCCTGAGCGATCGACCCTTGGACGGCGCGCACGGAAAGTTGATCTCCTTCCTGCATCCGAAGGATACGGCGGGCGTCCTCCTCGAATTCTGTGCCCACGCGGACGAGCCCAGCGGCCACGACGAGGCCTGAGCGCGGTGCCCGCGTTGACATCGGAAATTCGAGCGTGCTAGCTCCTGCGCACGAGAGCGATGTCTCGGTTGACGACGCTCCATGGCTAGAGGACGGCTGATGAATCAGAGAACGTGGGTGAGGGTCTGGGCGCTTGGCGTACTCTTGGCCGGCAGCGGCGCTGGGGTAGCCTCTGCGGAGACCACCCCTGAGCTGCCGCGCGAGGCCCCCCGAGAGGTCGACCCCGAGAGCATGCGGGTGGCTACGGAGGGTCAGGAAGGAACACCGCGCGCCTTCGCGGACTGGGCAGCCAGCGCTGCAGGCGATTCTCCTGGCAGCGGAGGGGGGCCCTCACCAGACCGAGCCTGGCAGGCGTTGCTACAAGCCGAGACCGCGGGGACGCCGCGCTCTTCTTGGCCCCAGCTGGAGCTGCGCGGGACCTTCCGCGCTCGCGCCAACCGGTGGTGGCACCGCAGCCTTGGCACGGAGGGTACTTCGCCCTACTTGCCACCGCTCGAGTCGGTCCTCGTACCGGATCGCTCGGAGGGTTCACTCCCAAGTTTCGAGCCTGATCCCGCGGCGGCGGAGAGCTTCAGCCGGGCCTGGAACCGCGGGCGCACGGGAGCCTACGACGGCGACCTGCGCCTACGCCTCTACCCCATGATTCACGTCAGCGAATCCCTTATCGTCCACACGGAGTTCGACCTGCTCGATGGCGTCCGGCTCGGCGAGGGCACGGAGAGCCGAGGCGTCGCTGCCTCAGCCGTCGGCGACGCCTCGGAGACGGTGCGCGTCCGGCAGGCCTTCGGCGAGGTCCACTCGAGCATCGGCCGCTTCCGTATGGGCCGCGCAGCGCGCCACTGGGGTCTCGGCATCCTCCACCACGGCGGCGGGAGTTGGTCCCCGATACAGGAGCCGCGGGCCTCGGACCGGGGCGGCGCGCTGAGAGGACATGACTGCTGGGACTGTGATGGAGGAACCATCACAGACCGTTTGGAGTGGCAACTGCGGCTGCCGAGCAGCGGGACTCGCGTCGCCCGTACGGTAGGCACGGGGGTCGAGGTGCGCGACGCTGGCTCCTCCCTGCCCCTCCGCGGTCCGATGGGGAGCGAGAGGCGACACGGCTTTGGTGACGGGGACACCGCATACGGCTTCTTCCTGCATATCGCGCAGCGTCCGACAACCGCCTCCGAAGCAGGGTTGATCAACCGCCAGCTTCGCGAGGCTCGTGGCTCCGTGCTCGACTGGGGAGTGCAGCTCTCAACCGAACGCCGGATGCTGCAACCACGGCCCTCGTCGCTGGGCGGCGTGGAGTGGGTGCCTCGTGACATGACCCTCTGGATGCCTGACCTCTGGATGCGCTGGCGAACGAGCCCCGGCCCGGGACAGCTCCTGCGGCTGGAGCTCCAGGCGGTTGGCGTACTCGGCGAGGTCGGGTTCGGAGCCGCAAACAGCAACGTGAGCGGACTCAGGGAGCGGGATCGCCGCGCTGTCCGGCAGATCGGGGTGGCAGGTGAGCTGGAGTATCGCCACAACGCGCTCCAGACCGGCCTCCATGCGGGCTATGCCAGCGGACGCTCGCTCAGCGATGCTTCGGGGCCGGGCTTCGGCCTCCTGGACAGGACCCTACAACTGAATGAAGACGAGAGGTTGACAGCCTTTGTCTTCCACCCGAACTACAGAGTCGATCGGCTGATGTTTCGAGAGTTGGTCGGCGGGGTGACCAACGCCATTTATGCCTCGACCTTCCTCACCTACGACTTCCTGTCCCGCCTGGAGGACTCCCTTGGTTTGCGGCTTGACCTCCTCGCTGCTGGCGCGCCCAACGCCGAGGCCACACCCTCGGGGGAGAGTTTCTATGGGGTGGAGCTCGGATCCTCTGTCTTCTTCGAGACGGAGAGCTACCGCTTCGAAGTGTTGGGAGCCCTGCTCGTCCCTGGCTCCTCCTTCGCTGCACGCGCCAACCGGCCTCGCAACCCCGTGTATGTCGACTCGCTCGGGCTCCCGAACACCTTCGCCTCGAATCGCGCAGCTCGCGCCACCGGGATGGGCGAGCTCCGCTTCCTCTGGGCCTTCTAGACTCGGCCAGCGGCCGCGCCTCCTCATCGCCCCTGCTCTCTCGAGGCGGGGGAACGCATGACCCGCTTCGCCCCGAGCTACCGTCGTATCGCCCGCTCCCTCTCCCTGGCGGAGCTTCGTCGCCACTCGATGGAGGCGGCCTTCCCGCTCGAGGACGGACGCTGGCTCGAAGAGAGGAACGCAGGCAGGCGCTTCCTCGACTACTATGGCGATGAAGGTATCGCGCTCGCCCTCGAACGCTACGGACTCTTGGACGCCCTTCGGCGTCGCGGATTCGACGACTTCACCTTCGCTCTGACGGCCGATGACGACCGCCATACGCTGGCCATCTCGGCGCTCCACATCGAGGGGTCGGGGCCGCACCGCATTGTCGAGCTAGCGCTACGCCGCGACTGGTTGGTCTCTCCGAGAATGAGCGACGCTGGCATCCCTGAGGCGGAGGTGCTCACCGTTGATTGGCTGTGCCTTCAGAACCCAACCGATCGATTTTCGCTGCGCAAGCTGCGTTTCCCAGGTCAGCGATGGCCTGGACTTGGGGTGGGCGAACGGGTCATGGAGCTGCTCGTGAGAGTCGCCAAACGCCTCTCCCTCGGGGCTGTCCTCACCGTCGCCGAGCACCTCCACAACGCTCTCCTCTACGCGCGTGAGATGCCCTACCTAGACCCGGCGGAGGGCGGCAAAGCCCTGGCCCTCGCAGACCTCCTGCTCGGGCACCACGCGCTCACGTTGGTTCAGGCGAGCTGGGCCCTACACTGGGAGTGCGTCCGAGGTCCCTCCGGGGAGGCGCTGCGATGGCATGGCGAGGCCCAGGTTCGGCCGATCTCCCCGGAGCTGCGGGCGCTCTTCGACGACGCCTACGAAGCAACGCTGCGAGAGGAGCGCCGGGCCCACAGCTTCGTCCTAGACGTCGAACGCTTCGAGCACCTCTGGGCCACACGCCTGCCCTCCCTCCTGCAGCCCGAGTTGCCCGGGGATGTCGTCGTCGTGGGCGACACACAGGACGGCCCTTGACGGGGGATCGATGCGTCACGAAGCTTGCTCTCTGGCAACGCCATCCCCCGGGGAACCTTCTCCCCCTCCGCCCTGCTGAATCGCCATGAAAGCGACCCTCTTCCTCCTTGCCCTTGCCCTTGCCGTCCTCGCGTTCGGCGCCTGCTCGGCGCCACAAGCGCCAGCGCAGCCTACCGTATTCACGAGTGCCGACGCAGACAGGCTCTACCAAGAGGGCCTGCAGGCGCGACGTGGCGGTGAACTGCTTGTCGCCGAGGAGCGCTTCCGCGCCGCTCTCGACGCGAATCCTCGCTTGCTCGCGGCACATTTGGCCCTCGGAGACCTCTACGCGGCGCGCGGAGACTGGGCTGCGTCGGGGGCTGCCTACCAGCGCGCCCGCGAGCTGCGCGATCGCTCCATCGATGCACAGCTCGGGTACGCCCGCGCGGCGCTTCGGCTGGAGAACTGGGAAGCCGCTCGAGAGGCCGCCCAGCGAGCACAGACGCTGGCCGAGCAACAGGGGCTCCAGGATCTCCTCGCGGAGAGCTTTCGAATCGAAGGCGAGACGCTGCTCGCCTTAGGGTCCCCACAGGAGGCCATTGCCCCCTTGGAGCGTGCGCTCGAGATCGATCCAACAAACTTGCGCGCGCGAATCCAGCTTGCGGAGCTCTTCGTGCGCGTGAACCGGCGGGCCGACGCGGTCCGGCTACTCACCACGGCCGCCGCTACCGCGCCGACGACGGAGACCTTGCTTCCCGTGGCTCGGTCGTTGATCGAGATGGGTGCGGCGACGCGTGCCGTGGAACCTCTCCAGCAGCGCTACAACGCCGGAGACCGTCATGACGAGCTGCTCTACCTCCTGAGTCACGCGCACCTGGAGGTGGGCCGCCGTGACATCGCCATCCAGATCGCCTCAGAGCTCATTCAGAACAACCCCTCCTTCGCCCGGGCCTTCGTGCTCCGAGCCCGCGCAGAGCTGCGGCGAGCCCGCGAGACGCCGCGCTTCACCGAGGAAGCGCTTGAACGATGCCGAAATGACCTGCGGCGTGCGCTGGAACTGGACGGGGCCCTGATGGACGCGCTCGTGTTGCAGGCCGAGGTCGCGCTGACCGCTGGGGATCGCTCGGCGGCGCTCGTGCAGTTTCGCGAGCTGCTGCAGCGGGCTCCCCTCCACCCAGACGTCGTCGACGGGCTCTTTCAGATCCTGCGGCCTGAAGACGACGCCTCCCTCATCCGCGAGGTGTTCACGGAGCGCCAGGACCGAATGCCGATGCGACCATCATGGAGAGCGACCTACGCGAACGCGCTGAGGGTGTCGGGGGAGCACGACCAGGCGATCCCGGAGATGAGTCGCGCTGCCCAGGAGGCCGAATCCGTCGACGCCTACCACTTGGCGGCGGCGCAGTGGGCCCTCGCAGCCCCTGATGTCATCCCTCCCACCGTGACGCTGCAGCACGCGCGCCGTGCCTTCGACCTGGCGGGAGCGACGCGCCCGGACATCCGGGCGCTTGTGGTGGATGCCCACCTGCTGGCGGGACAGCGCGATGAAGCGCGACGCTTCTTGGAGGAGTCGCTGCGCGCCTTCCCAGAGGCCCCTGAATTGCTGGAACGGCGCGCTGCGGTGGGCCTTCCCACGGGACGACGGCGCTGACCCGCCACACCCGATCCGTCGGCCTCCCCGCGCCCTTGGGCTGCTGTCTACACAAGCAGGCCCGGGGCCTGCCATCGTTCCTCCCCACTCCCTTGTGTGTCATGACCCGCACCTGGTCGTCCTTCGCCCCAGCACTGCTGGCCCTGTTTTGGGTCGCGGTGCCCGCCGCGGCTTCCGAGCCGCAGCATGTGTTCCCGCGGGCCGCCGTCGCCTCGGACTCGGCGCTGGCGTCGCGAATCGGCGCTGAGGTCCTGGCGGCGGGGGGAAACGCTGCGGACGCTGCGGTAGCGGTTGGGCTCGCCCTCGGCGTGGCGCAGCCCTTTGCGTCTGGCCTCGGCGGCGGAGGCTTCTTGCTCTACCGAGACGCAGCCACGGGTGAGGTGCTCGCGCTGGACTTCCGCGAGACCGCTCCGCGGGCCTCCAGTGACACCATGTTCTTGGCTGAGGACGGCAGCATCGATCGCGAACTCTACCTCTTCTCGGGTCGGAGCGTGGCGACGCCTGGTGAGCTGCGCGGGTGGTGGGCCCTTCACGAGCGCTTCGGACGCATGGCGTGGGCTGACGTCATCGCGCCGGTCACGCGTCTGGCCAGCGAGGGCTTTGAGGCGCCCGAACTACTCCTGCAGCGCTTGGCTTTCGTCGAGGAGCGAGGCCGATCGCTCGATCGCCTGGGCGCCCTCTATGACGCGCCGCAATGGCCTCCCCAGGCGGGCGACTGGCTCCGCATGCCAGCACTGGCCGCGACCCTAGGTCAGATCGCTGCCGAGGGATGGGGCCCCTTCTACGAGGGGGAGATGGCGGACGCCATCGTTCGTCGGGTCCGCGCCGAGCGCGGTGTCCTCGACGCTGACGACCTCGTGGCTTATCGTGCAGTGTGGCGGGAGCCCTTCGTTACAGAGTTCGCTGGACACGTTGTGTACGGGATGGGACCACCGTCCAGCTCGGGCTTGGTCATCGCGCAGGTGCTTCGCTACCTCGAGCACTTCCCCTTGCCCTTGCTCCAGTGGAACGAGGCCGCGACCACGCACATCCTCGCGCACGGGCTCGCGCACGCCTTTGCCGACCGCGCCCGCTATCTCGGGGACGAGGACTTCGTGGTGGTGGATCGCGACGCTCTTCTTAGCGCGGCCCGCATCGAACACATGGTCCAGACATGGCTTCCCCGTCGCGCCCCCGAGAGCCGTGTCTACGGTCCGGCCATCGCACCTCCCGACAACGGTGGTACGGCGCACTTCTCCATCGTCGACGAGGCTGGAAATGCCGTGGCCGTCACCACGACCGTCAACACCACCTTTGGTTCCTTCGTGGTAGTCGACGAGCTGGGGATCGTACTCAACAACGAAATGGCCGACTTCACCCCAACGGCGAACAGCGCCAATGTCTTTGGCCTCTACGGAGCCGAGGCCAACCGGGTCGAGCCCAACAAGCGTCCGCTCTCGTCGATGGCTCCCTTGATCGTCACGCGCGAGGGCCAGCTCGTTGGCTCCCTCGGCGGGAGCGGCGGGCCGCGGATCATCTCGGGCTCGCTCATGGTCCTCGTGCAACTCCTGCTCTACCGTGCGACGGCCGCGGACGCGATCGCGGCACCCCGGATTCATCACCAATGGCAGCCCAATGTGCTATACGTCGAGGAGACCCTGCCGGAGTCCGTCTCCCAGAGGTTGGAGGCCTATGGCTGGACCGTGCAGCGACAGCCCTTCGGCAACGCTGTGCAGGCCGTGTGGCGACACCCACAGGGGTGGGAGGCTGCCTCGGACCCTCGCAAGCTGGGGTCACCAGCAGGCATCTGAGGGCAAGACTGGAGCAGCATGACCGACTCGTTCTACCTCCCTGGCCAGGCGCTTCGACACGAGCACCGCTACGAAGTGCTCGACGAGATCGAGCGAACTTCTCTCGTCTCCTTGCACCGCGCCAGGAGCGCCAACCTGCACGCCCCCGTCGTCCTCGCCAGCTACCACCGGCTGCTCAGGGTCGGTCTCGTCCAGAGCGCGGTGCGCTCGATCAGCACCACCCTGCGCGAAAGCTTTCCGGCCCTCCAGGGGCCGGGGGTCCCTCCCATCGTCGACGTGGTCTTGGACAAGAGCTCTCTCCCCACCCTCGTCTACCGGCTTCCTCCCGGCGAGCTTTTGCTCCAGAAGCTGGATCGAGGCGAGACCCTGAGCGTGGCACGGGTCGTGCGTCTGATCGAGGATGTCGCCGCTGCCTTGGCTACCTACCGCGACGCAGGACCCGAGCCGCACCGAGGCCCTACCCCGGATCGCGTTTGGCTCACCGACGACGGCAAGGCCTACCTGCTCGGCTTCGGCGAGGTCCCCTTTCGTGCATCCATCGACCCAAGGAGCGGCGTCGGCGACAGCAAGGCCGACCTGCGGTGGCACTTGCCACCCGAGGCCTATGCCGACCAGCTCGACCGCAGCGAGAGCCACGGGGCGCGCGACGTCGAGCGCGATCCGCGCGCCGAGGTCTACACGCTCGGATGCACAGCCTACGCAGCGCTCGCCGGATTTCATCCCTTCTTCACGGATCGGACGGCCCTCCAGCTCGGCATCACGGCGATGATGTCCGAGACACCACAGGAGCTACGGTCCCTAGCCGCGCGATCCAAAGTGGCGGAGACGATCATGGGCGCCATCAGCCGGAGCGTCGAGCTGCGGTGGGCCGACCCGAGCGCGTTCGCGATGCGGCTTAAGCAGGCTGCCGACGAGGACGCCGGAGCCGAGCGCGGCGACCGAGCAGCCGACAAGGCCTCCGTCGCGCATGACGGCAGGATGCGCGGGCAGCGCGGCGAGCGCCCCGCTGCCCTCCCGTGGTGGCAACGTGAGCAACTATGGCAGGCAACCGCCGGGCTGCTCTTCCTCTGCTTCCTCGCCCTCTTCCTTCACACCAAGTTGCAGCGCGTGTCCCTCGTCATCACGACAGACCCGCCCGCCATTCCGCTCGCCGAAGCCCTGGGACACACGACGAGGCCACTGGGTACGACCCCCCTGGTGCTGACCAACCGCAACCCCCTGACCCCGATCCGCTTGCACGTGCAAGCTCCAGACGGATCCCTCGGCCCCCTCCACACCTACGACCCGAGCACTGGGAACCACTTCCGAGACCTCGGCACCTGCCGCTGGCTCCCGCTTCGTCTGACCTTCGACGACATGCCGCCATGACCGGTGCGCTCGCATGGAAGCGGACCTTCGCGACGTGGGGGCCGCTGGCCCTCTACGCGATCGTCGTGCTCGCCTTTGGCGGTATGTCACAAGGGTCTGCCGCACGGATCGTGTCGCTCATTCCGCTCGGTCCTTCCGACAAAGTTCTTCATTTCACCCTGTTTTTCGGATTTGGCTGGCTCTTCGTGAGGGCCCTACAGATCACCCACCCCGGCCTCACGGGAGCGCGTACCGCGCTCCTGGTGGCGTTAGCGGGCACAGCCCTCGGTTCCCTCGACGAGCTCCTCCAGTCCTTCTCGATGACGCGCTCGGGTGCGCTCGGCGACGTCGTGGCAGACGCGTGCGGCGCCGCCGTCGGTGGAACGCTGCGCATCGTGGTCCGAAGGCTGCGGGCCAGGGTGAGCACCGCAGCCCTCACGTCCGCGTCCGACAACAACCCGACCCTCCCCACTTCGGACCCTGCATGATACGATCGCTACGCAAGGAGCACCGCCCAGCGCGACGTGCCACGGCCTTCGCTCGCTGGCTCCTCACCCTGGGAACCCTGGCAGCGCTTGCCTGCGCGGCCTGCGGAGGAGACGCCGGTGATGCCCCGCACGCGCCGGGCCCCTGCCCGAGCACTGTCGACCCCGATGTCGCACTGGCCCTTGGGTCCTTTTGTGTCGCGGTCACGGCCGGGACATCGTCCTGGGAGGTCTACTACGAGGGCGATTCGGAAGCGCTGCTCCGCAGTCCCTTGGAGGGGCCGACCTTGCGAAGCGCCATGGGCCAACCTGGGCACCGTGCAGCCTTCGGTCAGTTCCAGATCTTCTTCGAAGGGCAGCGGGGCATGCAGTGGTCGACCGTCGGCCCGTCGGCCGCAACGCTACATCGCGAAGAGGGAGCTATCGAGCTGCGCCTCGCCCACGACGACGGCGACAGCTCCGCACTGCGTTTCGAGCTCTCCCCGGAAGGAGACCTCTCGTTGCGCTTGATCCCCGCGGGCGACACCGGCGAGCTGCGTTTTGCCTGTAATGAAGACGAGGCCTTCTTCGGACTCGGGACACAGGTCACTGGCCTCGATCTCCGCAACCGCAGGTTTCCCCTGTGGACCCAGGAGCAAGGCATCGGGAAACCCGAGCGGGGCGGCGTCCCTCCCCTGAACAACATACCCGAGGCGGCCTACGCCCCCATGGGCGTGCTCTACTCATCGCGCGGTTACGCGATGCTCGTGGAACATGACAGCCCCTTCGAAGTGGACGTCTGCAGCGATGGGGTGCTCGCGTGGCGCTCGTTCCCACGTCCCCCAGCCCTCCGCCTGATCGCAGCCCCCTCTCCCAGGGAGATCGTCGCACGCGTGACGCACTACACAGGTCGGCTAGGGCCGACGCCAGACTGGGTGTTCGGGCCCTGGAACAACGCCGTTGGCGGACCCGAGGTCGTAGAGCGTCTCGCAGGCCTGCTGCGACGCGAGCGCATTCCGTCGAGCGCGATGTGGACCGAAGACTGGATTGGCGGCAGCCTCACCGCCAACGGATTCCGGCTCTCCTACCGCTGGGAGTGGGACCCCGACACCTATCCGAACCTTCCGGACATGGTCGCGAACCTTCAGGGACGCGGCTTCGCGTTCTTGGCCTACTTCAACCCTTTCGTACCCATGACCGTACCCCACTACGCGGAGGGTGAAGACAGGGGCTTCCTGCTTCGGCGAGACGACGGGAGCGTCTACACCTTTCAGGACCCAGCCTTCCGCACAGCCTCGATGGTGGACCTCAGCAACGAAGAGGCGCGCCTCTGGGTGCGCGGGTATCTCGAACGCGCACTGCGTGATCTGGACCTCGATGGCTGGATGGCCGACTTCGCTGAGTGGTATCCCCTCGACGCAAGCCCGGCGAGCGGCGAACACCCCTGGGAGGTCCACAACCGCTACCCGTTGCTTTGGCAGCAGACCCACCGCGAGGCCTTCGAACGTGTCTATGGCTCCGCGGACAGCGACCGCGCCCCTCACGACTGGACCTTCTTCGCACGAAGCGGCTGGGCCTCAGCCAGAGGCGGCAGCGGCGGACTCGCGCCGGTGCTCTGGCCCGGTGACCAGAACACCGACTTTGGGTATGACGATGGCCTACCGTCGATCCTACCGATCGCGCTACACGCCGGCCTCTCCGGCGCCGCGCTCTTCGGCAGTGACATCGCTGGCTACTCCACCTTCCTCAGGACACCCAACACAACCAAGGAGCTCTTCGCCAGATGGACTACGGTCGGCGCACTTTCGCCCGTGATGCGAACCCACCACGGGTCGGACAAGTGCAACAACTGGCGTCTTGAGAGCGACGCAGAGTCGCTGGAGCACTGGCGACGCTGGGCCAGCATTCACACGCTCCTGCTCCCCTTCTGGAGAGGGCTGGCCG
>ERZ869909.206-NODE-206-length-87940-cov-9.655213_pt1 | contig 87940 bp, 82 predicted proteins | sample MGYA00520892_ERZ869909 | MGnify/ENA primary metagenome ERZ869909 (study PRJEB32215, sample SAMEA104723947) | bioreactor metagenome | biome: bioreactor; feature: anaerobic bioreactor; material: water | place: China | collected 2015-03-12 ...
TTTACGTGGTGTAAATGAGCATTTTGAGGCTGTTTTTAACGCCGTATTGCCAACGCAGGTAGTTTTTCAGAGGTTCCCTGGCAAGGATAGTCGCGCCATCAACCGGGTGACCGCCTTCCGTTCATCCTGCCCCTTTCCCTCCAGCCAATAGCCGCCTGATGGATCACGCCATGCTCAGCAAAGTATTGATCGCCAACCGCGGGGAGATTGCCGTCCGCATCGCCCGCACTCTCAAAGCCATGGGCATCACCTCCGCTGCCATTTACTCCGAAGCCGACCGCAACAGCGCCCACGTCAGCGCCTGCGACGAAGCCATCGCCCTGGGTGGCCACAGCGCCGCCGACAGTTATCTGCAAGCCGAACGCATTCTCGCCGCGGCCCTTGAGTGTGGTGCCCAGGCGATCATCCCCGGTTATGGTTTTCTGTCCGAAAACGCCGGTTTTTCCGAACAGTGCGAAGCCGCCGGCATCGCCTTCTGCGGTCCGACTGCCGAGCAGATCCGCCAGTTCGGCCTCAAGCACACCTCGCGAGAAATCGCCGAACAGGCCGGCGTGCCGCTGACGCCGGGCACCGGTCTGCTCGATTCGGTCGAACAGGCCTGCAGCGCCGCAAGCGAACTGGGCTATCCGGTCATGCTCAAAAGCACCGCCGGCGGCGGTGGCATCGGCCTGACCCGCTGTGATGATGAGGCGGCTCTGATTGATGCCTTCGAGAGCGTCAAGCGCCTGGGCCAGAACTTTTTCAGCGACAGCGGCGTGTTCCTTGAGCGTTTCGTCGACAACGCCCGCCATGTCGAAGTCCAGATCTTCGGTGACGGCCTGGGCAACGTGATTGCCCTGGGCGAGCGCGACTGTTCACTGCAACGGCGCAACCAGAAAGTGGTCGAGGAAACCCCGGCGCCGCACCTGCCCGCCGCCACCCGCGAAAAACTGCTGGAGGCCTCGGTCAGTTTGGGCAAGGCCGTCAACTACCGCAGCGCCGGCACCGTCGAATACATCTATGACGCCGCCCGCGACGCCTTCTATTTCCTCGAAGTGAATACCCGCCTGCAGGTCGAACACCCAATCACCGAAGCCTGCACCGGCGTCGATCTGGTCGAGTGGATGATCCTCACCGCGGCGGGCCAGCCGCCGGCGCTTAATGAGGTAGTGATCGAGCCCAAGGGGGCCGCTATCGAAGTGCGCCTGTACGCCGAAGACCCGGTGCGCGACTTCCAGCCCTCGCCCGGGGTACTGACCGAGGTGCAGTTCCCCGAGCACGCCCGGATCGACACCTGGGTCGCCACCGGCACCGAGGTCTCGCCCTATTACGACCCGATGATCGCCAAGCTGATCGTCCACGGCCATGACCGCGCCGACGCCATCGGCAAAATGCGCGAAGCGCTGAATGCCACCTGCATCGCCGGTATCGCCAGCAACCTCGACTACCTGCGCCAGATCATTGATGCCGAGTTCTTCGCCGCTGGCGAGGTGGCGACCAACCGTCTGGCCAGCTTCGCCTACCAGCCACCGGTGATCGAAGTACTGCAACCGGGCACCTACAGCAGCGTGCAGGATTATCCGGGCCGGGCTGGCTACTGGAGCGTCGGCGTACCGCCCTCCGGACCGATGGATGACTATGCTTTCCGCCTGGGCAACCGCATTGTCGGCAATCACGACAGTGCCGCCGGACTGGAATTCACCCTGATCGGGCCCAAGCTGCGCTTTCACGTCGATAGCGTAATCGCCCTGACCGGCGCCGCCTCGGCCGCCCATCTGGACGGCCAGCCGCTGCCGTTCTGGACCCCGATCACGGTCAAGGCCGGGCAGGTGCTGGACATGGGCAAGGCCGAAACCGGCTGCCGCAGCTATCTGGCCGTGCGCAACGGCATTGACGTACCGGTTTATCTGGGCAGCCGCTCGACCTTCGCCCTCGGCCAGTTCGGCGGCCATGCCGGACGCACCCTGCGTGCCGCCGACATGTTGCCGATCAGCAATCCGGCGCTGGCCGCCTGCACCACCCCAGCGCCGCTGTTCGAGCCGGCCCCGGCCCCGGCCGGGCTGATCCCTGAGTATCCGCAGGAATGGGAAATCGGCGTACTGTACGGCCCGCATGGCGCGCCGGACTTCTTCACCGATGAAGCCATCGAGATGTTCTTCTCCACCGCCTGGGAAGTGCACTACAACTCCAACCGTCTGGGCATCCGCCTGAACGGCCCCAAGCCGACCTGGACTCGCAGCGACGGCGGCGAAGCCGGGCTGCACCCTTCGAACATTCACGACACCGAATATGCGGTCGGCTCGATCAACTTCACCGGCGACATGCCGGTAATCCTGACCAAGGACGGCCCCAGTCTCGGCGGCTTTGTCTGCCCGGCGACCATCGTCAAGGCCGAGCTGTGGAAGGTCGGCCAGGTCAAACCGGGTGACCGCATCCGCTTCAAGCGCCTGAGCTTCGATACCGCCCTGGCCCTGGAACTGGCCCAGGACCGGGCCATCGAGGAACTGGCCGAACAACCTGCGGTAACGCCACTGCCCGAGGTTCGCCCCGAACACAATCTCTCGGCCTGCATCCTCGCCGCGCTGCCCGAGCAGGGCAGCCGCCCGGAAGTCGCCTACCGTCAGGCCGGCGACAAGTACATCCTGCTCGAATACGGCCCCAACGTGCTCGACCTGCGCCTGCGCCTGCGTGTTCATGCGCTGATGGAGGCGCTCAAGGCCCAGCCGATCGAAGGCATCATCGAGCTGTCGCCTGGGGTCCGCTCGTTGCAGATCAATTATGACAGCCGGCTGATTCACCAGCACGACCTGGTCGACCGCCTGCTGGTGCTGGAAACCCAGTTGCCGGACGCCAGCGCCATGCGGGTGCCGAGCCGGATCATTCACCTGCCGATGGCCTACGAGGACTCGGCGACCCTCGATGCCGTGGCGCGCTATCGCCAGTCGGTGCGCGACACCGCGCCCTGGCTGCCGAGCAACACCGAGTTCATGCGCCGGATCAACGGCCTGGACAGCGCCGAGCAGGTCCGCGACATCCTGTTCAGCGCCAGTTACATGGTGCTCGGCCTTGGTGACGTGTATCTGGGTGCGCCCTGCGCGGTGCCGGTCGATCCGCGCCATCGCCTGCTGACCTCCAAGTACAACCCGGCGCGGACCTACACCGCCGAAGGCACCGTCGGCATCGGTGGCGTGTACATGTGCATCTACGGCATGGACTCACCCGGTGGTTACCAGTTGGTCGGCCGCACCCTGCCGATCTGGAACAAGTTCCTCAAGAGCCCGGTGTTCGTCAACGGCGAGCCCTGGTTGCTGAAGTTCTTCGACCAGGTGCGCTACTACCCGGTCAGCGAAGATGAGTTGACCGAGCAGCGCGAGGCCTTCCGTGAAGGCCGGCTGAACATCCACATCGAAGACAGCTATTTCGATCTGGCCGAACACGAGCAGTTCATCGCCGCCAACGCCGCCAGCATCACCGCTTTCAAGCAGCGTCAACAAGCCGCCTTCAGCGAAGAGGTGGCCTTGTGGCAAGCCGACGAGCAGGCCCAGGTCGACGCGGCCTTGCAGGTCCGCACTCAGGACGGCCCGATCGAGGTCGACGGCCACGCTGTCACCGCCGACATCAGCGGCAACATCTGGAAGCTGCTGGTCGAGCCTGGCCAGCAGGTCGAACCGGATCAGCCGCTGCTGATCGTCGAGGCGATGAAGATGGAATTCTCGGTCTACGCCGACCGCAGCGCCAAGGTGCTGGCCATTCACTGTGAACCGGGGCGGCCGGTCAACGCCGGCGACCTGTTGCTGGTTCTTGAAGACTAAGGCGGACAATTAGCGTGCTGAAACTGGAAAGAGCCACCGGCGAGCGCCGGCAGAACCTGACCGAGCGGATCTACCAACAGCTCAAGCAAAGCATCTTCGACTTCGAACTGTTGCCGGGCGACCGCTTCAGCGAGAACGAAATCGCCGAGCAGATGCAGGCCAGCCGCACCCCGGTGCGCGAAGCCCTGACCCGCTTGCAGCGTGAGGGCTTCGTCGCGGTCTCGTTCCGCAGCGGCTGGCAGGTCCGACCGTTCGACTTCGAGCAGTACGAACAGCTCTACGACGTACGCATCGTACTGGAGATGGCGGCGGTCAAGCGCCTGTGCGAAATGCATCCGGGGCCGGATCTGGAAGAACTCAAGCAGGTCTGGCTGGTGGCCCCCGCTGAACGGCTGGACGACGGCCCGCGGGTCTGCGCGCTGGACGAGCGTTTTCATCAGAAGCTGGTGGAGGCCACCGGCAACGCCGAAATGGCCCGGATTCACCACGACCTGACCGAGCGCCTGCGCATCGTCCGCCGGATCGACTTCACCCAGCGGCCACGGATCGAGGCGACCTACATCGAACACGGCAAGATCCTGCGCACCGTCCTCGAACGCCGGGCCGACGAAGCCCAACTGCTGCTCAAGAGCCATATCGAGGAAAGCAAGGCCGAGGTCCGCAAGATCACCCTGCACATGATCTTCGAGGCCCGCCAGCACCAGAACAAACTGAATACCAGCCAGCGGCCCGAAGCCACTGGCGAACAACAGAAGGCCTGAGGCAGAACAGGCCCAACGACGACAAGGAGGTCCATTGCCAGACACACCCGATGTTCCAGCAATAAACCTGATTTGAACACGCGCACACATCTGGAGAACGACAATGACATTAAAGAAACTGGTGAAACAGGCAGGCGCTTTGGGCGTGGCCTGCAGCATGGCCCTGACCGCCCTGGCGGTGCAGGCGGAAACCATCAAGGTCGGTGTTCTGCATTCGCTGTCCGGCACCATGGCGATTTCCGAAACCACCCTGAAAGACACCATGCTGATGCTGATCGAGGAGCAGAACAAGAAAGGCGGCCTGCTCGGCAAGCAACTGGAACCGGTAGTGGTCGACCCGGCCTCGAACTGGCCGCTGTTCGCCGAGCGTACCCGCGAACTGCTGGAGCAGCACAAGGTCGATGCGATCTTCGGCTGCTGGACCTCGGTCTCGCGCAAATCAGTACTGCCGGTGGTCGAAGAGCTCAACGGCATCCTGTTCTACCCGGTGCAGTACGAGGGTGAGGAATCCTCGCGCAACATCTTCTACACCGGGGCGGCACCGAACCAGCAGGCGATTCCGGCAGTGGATTATCTGAAGGACGAACTGGGCATCGAACGCTGGGTACTGGCTGGTACCGACTACGTCTACCCGCGCACCACCAACCGTATCCTCGAGGCCTACCTCAAGGCCAATGGCGTGGCCGAGTCGGACATCATGATCAACTACACCCCGTTCGGCCACTCCGACTGGCAGAACATCGTCGCCGACATCAAGCGCTTCGGCAGCGCCGGCAAGAAGACCGCCGTCGTGTCGACCATCAACGGTGACGCCAATGTGCCGTTCTACCGTGAGCTGGGCAACCAGGGCGTATCGGCCGAAGACATTCCGGTCGTGGCCTTCTCGGTCGGCGAAGAAGAGCTGTCGGGGATCGACACCGCGCCGCTGGTCGGCCACATGGCCGCCTGGAACTACTTCATGAGCGAAGAGACCCCGGAGAACGAGGCCTTCATCAAGACCTGGCACGAGTTCATCGGCAACACCGAACGCGTCACCAATGACCCGATGGAAGCCCACTACATCGGCTTCAACATGTGGGTCAAGGCGGTCGAGAAAGCCGGCACCACCGATACCGACGCGGTCATCGACGCCATGGTCGGCGTGCAGGTGCCGAACCTGACCGGCGGCGTCAGCACCATGCTGGCCAACCACCACATCACCAAGCCGGTACTGATTGGCGAAATCCAGGACGACGGCCAGTTCCTGACTGTCTCGCGTACCGACGACCTGGTTCCCGGCGATGCCTGGTCCAAGTATCTGGAAGGCAGCAAGGACCTGATCGCTGACTGGACTGCACCGATCAGCTGCGGCAACTACAACACCAAAACCAACACCTGCCTGGGCACCAGCACCCAGTGACCGGTGAGCGCCCCGGGCACCCCGGGGCGCCTTGTGGAGCTTAAGCCCCACATTGACAGACAGAACCACCACACCCTGCCCGGCACTTGCGGGCACCTGATTCAGGACTGCGGTTATGACCTTACACTCATTCTGGCGACGGCTGCGCGCTGCCGGGCTATGGCTGATCCTGCTGGCCGGTCTGGGCCTGGGCTGGACCGCCCAGGCCGACCCGCTAGCCGAGCACGTGCCCGCCGACCCGGACTTTGCCAGCCTGGTCCAGCAACTCCCGCAGGGCAGCCTGCAGCAGCGCGCCGCGACCGTGACGCAAATGGCCAGCCTTGACCACGACCGACTGATTGATGTGCTGACCGCCTTGCAGGACGGCAATCTGCAGGCCAACCGCGATACCCCGCCGCTGGTCGTCATCCGTGACGGCAACCGGACATTCGATGCCCTAAGTGGCGAGCTGCTGGACGACCCCAGTGGCCTGCGCCGCATCCCGATCAACAACAGCCTGCGCAGCCAGTTGCGCAGCCTGCTGGCCCAGCTCAACCTGAGCCATGACAGTGCCGAGGTCCGCTACAACGCGGTACGCCGGTTCATCCGCGACGGCATCGACAGCGACGCCATCGCCCTGCTGCTGGAGCGCCAGCAGATCGAAGACAGTGGCCGGGTCAGCGATGCCATCGACACCGCCCTGGCGCTGTACCAACTGCAAGGCGTCGATCAGACCCTGCGTCTGCAGGCGATCGACACCCTCAGCGGCTCGCTGGAACGCGAGGCACGCAACGCTCTGAGCCGGATCGCCGAGCAGGATGCCGATCCGCAGCTGCGCGCCGCCGCCCGGTCGGCACTGGATTCGATCCAGACCAAGATCCAGTTCTATCGCTTCGTCGAAAACCTGTTCTTTGGGCTCAGCCTGGGCTCGATCCTGCTGCTGGCCGCCATCGGCCTGGCCATTACCTTCGGCGTCATGGGCGTGATCAACATGGCCCATGGCGAGTTGATCATGATCGGCGCCTATACCACCTGGGGCGTGCAGGTCCTGTTCCCCGGGCTAATCGAGTGGAGCCTGCTGATCGCGATCCCGGCCGCCTTCATCATCGCTGGACTGGTCGGCGTGGCCATCGAGCGCGGTGTGATCCGGTTTCTCTACGGCCGGCCGCTGGAAACCCTGCTGGCCACCTTCGGCATCAGCCTGATCCTGCAGCAAGCGGTACGCAGCCTGTTCAGCCCACTCAACCGCCCGGTCACCTCGCCGGAATGGATCAGCGGCACCCTGACCCTCAATCCGGTGCTGTCGATCACCTATACCCGGCTGTACATCCTGCTGTTCGGACTGATGGTGTTCTTCGCCCTGCTGCTGGTGATGAAGCGCACCAGCCTCGGCCTCAAGGTGCGCGCGGTATCGCAGAACCGGGCCATGGCCCGGGCGGTCGGGGTCCGTTCCAGCTGGGTCGATGCCATGACCTTTGGCCTGGGCTCCGGTATCGCCGGGGTCGCCGGCGTGGCGCTGTCGCAGATTACCAACGTCGGCCCCAACCTCGGCCAGGCCTACATCATCGACTCGTTCATGGTGGTGGTGTTCGGCGGGGTCGGCAATCTCTGGGGCACCCTGGTCAGCGCCATGAGCCTGGGTCTGATCAACAACTTCCTCGAACCCTATGCCGGGGCCATGCTGGCCAAGGTGCTGGTACTGGTGATGCTGATCCTGTTCATCCAGAAGAAACCCAAGGGCCTGTTCCCGCAGAAGGGCCGGGCGGCGGCCGACTGAGCCGCACGCCCCATTACGAGAGACACTTATGCTGACTCAACGTTTGTTACTCAGTGATCGCGGCGGCATGCTGGTGCTGGGCCTGGTGCTGCTGATGGCGATTATCGTGCCGATCTGCAACCTGGCGCTGCCCACCAGCTCGCCGTTCTACATCTCCAACTTCACCGTGGCCCTGCTCGGCAAGTTTCTGTGCTTCGCCCTGCTGGCGTTGTCGGTCGACCTGATCTGGGGCTATGCCGGCATTCTCTCGCTCGGCCATGGCGCCTTCTTCAGCCTCGGTGGCTACGGCATGGGCATGTACCTGATGCGCCAGATCGGTGACCGTGGCGTCTACGGTCACCCGGAACTGATGGACTTCATGGTGATCCTCAACTGGGAAACCCTGCCTTGGTACTGGCAGGGCTTCGAGATGTTCTGGTTCGCCGCCTTGATGATTCTGCTGGTGCCCGGGCTGCTGGCCCTGGTGTTCGGCTGGCTGGCGTTTCGCTCGCGGGTCACCGGGGTGTATTTTGCGATCATCACCCAGGCCCTGACCTTCGCCCTGATGCTGGCCTTCTTCCGCAACGAAATGGGCTTTGGCGGCAACAACGGGCTGAACGATTTCAAGGAAATCCTCGGCTTCGACATCACCGCCAAGACCACCCGGGCCGGGCTGTTCGTCGCCTCGGCCATTGCCCTGATTCTCGGCTACCTGGCCTGCCGTTACATCGTCACCTCACGCATGGGCCGGGTGCTGATCGCGATCCGCGATGCCGAAAGCCGGACCCGCTTCAGCGGCTATCAGGTCGAGTCCTACAAGCTCTGGCTGTTCGTGTTCTCGGCCATGCTGGCGGCGGTGGCCGGTGCGCTCTACGTGCCCCAGGTCGGCATCATCAACCCCGGCGAGTTCTCGCCGCTGAACTCGATCGAAATGGTGGTCTGGGTCGCCACCGGTGGGCGTGGCACCCTGTTCGGCGCGATTGTCGGCGCCTTCTCGGTCAACTACGCCAAAACCTTCTTCACCACCTTCTCGCCGGAAACCTGGCTGTTCATTCTGGGCGCGCTGTTCGTGCTGGTCACCCTGTTGCTACCCAAGGGCATCGTCGGGCTGCTGGACAAACTGGTACGCCGCAAGGGAGACAAGGCATGACCACACTGGCACAATTCCGTGAAACCTGGCGCCGCGACCGGGTGTTCGATTTCATGCTGCCGACCCCGGAGTTCGAGCGGCCGGTGGATACCAGACACGGCCCGATTCTCTACGTCGAGGACGTCAGCGTCAGCTTCGACGGCTTCAAGGCGCTGAACAACCTCAACCTCTATATCGACGACGGCGAACTGCGCTGCATCATCGGCCCCAACGGTGCTGGCAAGACCACCATGATGGACGTGATCACTGGCAAGACCCGGCCGGATACCGGCAGCGTCTATTTTGGCCAGCGCATTGATCTGCTCAAGCTGTCCGAGCATCAGATCGCCCGTGGCGGGATCGGTCGCAAGTTCCAGAAACCGACCATTTTCGAGGCGCTCAGCGTCTACGAAAATCTGGAGCTGGCCACCGCCGCCGACAAGCGCGTGTGGTACACCCTGACCCGCCAGTTGAACGGCGAGCAGCGCGACCGAATCAACGAGGTCCTGATCCAGATCGGTCTGGTCGACAAGCGCCACAGCAACGCCGGCGAACTGTCCCACGGCCAGAAGCAGTGGCTGGAGATCGGCATGCTGCTGATGCAGAACCCACGAGTGCTGCTGGTCGATGAGCCGGTGGCCGGGATGACCGGCGAGGAAGTCGAGCACACCGCCAACCTGCTGACCTCGCTGGCCGGCAAGCACTCGGTGATCGTGGTCGAGCATGACATGGCCTTCGTCCGCTCGATCGCGCGAAAGGTCACGGTGCTGCACCAGGGCAGCGTGCTGGCCGAAGGAACCATGGATCAGGTGCAGAATGACCCGCGCGTGATCGAAGTCTATCTGGGGGAATAAGCGTGCTGAGCATCCAGGGTATCAACCAGTACTACAACCAGAGCCACATCCTTTGGGATCTCGACCTTGAGCTCAAGGAAGGCACCTGCGGCTGCCTGCTCGGACGCAACGGGGTGGGCAAGACTACCCTGCTCAAGTGCGTAACCGGGCTGCTGCCGCTCCGCGATGGCCAGATCCTGCTCGACGGCCAGGACATCACCCGCCTGAGCACGGAAAACCGCGCTCGGGCCGGGATCGGCTACGTCCCCCAAGGCCGCGAAATTTTCCCGCTGCTGACAGTAGAGGAAAACCTGAAGATCTCGCTCGGCGCGCGCAAGGACCGCGCCCGGCAGATACCGGCGCAGATCTATGAGCTGTTTCCGGTACTCAAGGAAATGAAACACCGGCGCGGCGGCGACCTGTCCGGCGGCCAGCAGCAGCAACTGGCCATCGGCCGGGCGCTGGTGCTCGACCCCAAGCTGCTGATCCTCGACGAGCCGACCGAAGGCATCCAGCCCAACATCGTGCGCGACATCAGCGACGTGATCCGCAAGCTCAACAGCGAACTGGGGCTGACCGTGCTGCTGGTGGAACAGAAACTGCCGTTCGCCCGCCGCGCCGCTGATGATTTCTTCATCATGGAACGTGGCCGGGTGGTCGCCGATGGGCCGATGACCGATCTCGACGACAGCCTGATCCAGCAGTACCTGACCGTGTAATGACGCGACCAGAGCCTGACACCTGATGGGTGGATTTCCACCCATCAGCCCTTGAAACACTGGCATCATTCCACCCAAAAACCCTTCACCAAAATCCGCCAACCGCTCTGCATCAGCACTTTCAGCCTTATGGCACAGCCCTTGCTCCAGTGCCTGTGATAGCTCCGCAGTCAACACCCGACCCGCGGATACAACAAGCACAAAAACTGGAGTCCAGCATGAAAACACTGCGCACCCTGGCGTTGGCCAGTCTGTCTGCCACTGCCCTGCTCACCACCACCCTCACCCAGGCCCAGGATCGCAGCGGCTGGCCGTCCAACTTTACGGTCGGCACCGCCAGCCAGGGCGGTACCTATTTCGCCTATGGCTCGGGCTGGGCCAATTTCATCGCCGAACAACTGGGGGTATCGGCCGGTGCCGAGGTTACCGGTGGTCCGGTACAGAACATGGCGCTGGTGCATACCGGCGATCTGGCCTTCGGCTTCACCACCATGGGTCCGGCCCAGGATGCGCTGGAGGGCAAAAGCCCGCTGGCTCCAGGCATGCCGCTGGACAATGCCTGTGCGATCTTCCCGATGTTCGAAACCCCGTTCTCGCTGGCGGCGCTGGGCAGCTCCGGGATCAACAGTGTCAGTGACATTCCACGCGGCACCCGGATCGGCTTCGGCCCGGCCGGCTCGACCGCCGACAGCTACTTCCCGCGCATGCTGGAAACCCTGGGCAGCAACTTCAGCCGGCGTAACGGCAGTTGGGCCGACCTGGGCGGGCAGATGCAGGATGGCCTGCTGGGCATGATCGGCTTCGCCGCCGGGGTGCCGATTCCGACCATCAGCCAGCTGGAAGTGCAGACCTCGGTCAACGTGATCTCCTTCAGCGAAGAGGAAGTGGCGCAACTGACCGCCAACTTCCCGGTCTCCGAGTTCATCATTCCGGCCGGTACCTACAACACCCTCAAGCAAGATGCCCGCGCCGTGGCCATGTGGAACTTCGCGGTTGCCAACTGTGATCTGCCGGAAAGCTTCGTCTATGAAGTCACCCGTCTGACCATGGAAAACAACGCCCGCATGGTCTCGATCCATCAGGCCGCGATGACCAGCATTCCTGAGAACCTGGACAAGAACAGCGTGCTGCCCTGGCACCCAGGTGCGGCGCGCTGGTTCGCCGAGAACGGCCACAGCATCGACCCGGCCCTGATCAAGTAAGCGACCCATTCCTTGCCCACTGCCACCCCGCCCAATGCGGGGTGGCCCGAGCCCTTGCAGGTGTCCCATGACCCAGTCCTCTGCCCATACCCCTGAAGATCCGCGCCTGAGCGAACAGCCGCCGGCCCCGGTGCTGGCTGAAGGCGTCGACGACGAGCCGGTCGAAGGCAATCGCCGGATGTTTCACGGCTGGCTGCTGCGCGCGGTTGCGCTGCTGGCTATCGCCTATTCGGCGTTCCATCTCTATGTCCTGAATATCGCGCCGATGGAAACCTGGAGTTTCCGTATCATCCACGTGGCCGGTGCCCTGATCCTCGGCTTTCTGCTGTTCTCCGGCAGCCGCTTCAGTGACAGCCCGGCGCGGCGCCAGCGCTGGCTGGATGCAGCCGCACTGCTGGCCCTGCTGCCGGCGCTGTACGCGTTGTGGCAAAGTTTCGCCATGTACCTGCTGCTGCAGGACGGCGCCATGCGGGTGCCGGTCGAGATCGAGGTCTGGCATTACGGTTGGCCGCTGCTGGCCGCCAGCGCCGTGGGCATCGTGCTCGGCTGGCTGCAATGCCAGCGCCGCAGCCGCTTCAGCCTGCCGGATCTGGTGTTGATCGTCTGCGCCCTGGCCAGCGCCGGCTATTTTCTGGTGGTGTTCAACTCGCCGATGCGCATGAGTACCGGCACGCCATTTGCTCCGGTTGGCATGACCTTCGCCGCCGTGGCCGGCACCGCGCTGATCATGGAACTGACCCGCCGGGTCGCCGGTCTGGCCCTGGTGATCATTGCTCTGCTGTTCGTCGGCTATGTGTTTGCCGGCCCACACCTGCCGAGCTTTCTCGGCTATCCGGGCCTGAGCCTGCAACGCTTCTTCAGCCAGGTCTATACCGACATCGGCGTGCTTGGCCCGACCACCGCAGTCTCCTCGACCTACATCATCCTGTTCATCATCTTCGCCGCCTTCCTGCAGGCCTCCAAGGTCGGTGACTACTTCGTCAACTTCGCCTTCGCAGTCGCCGGACGTTCGCGCGGCGGGCCGGCCAAGGTCTCGATCTTCGCCTCCGGTCTGATGGGCATGATCAACGGCACCAGCGCCGGCAACGTGGTGTCCACCGGCTCGCTGACCATCCCGCTGATGAAGAAGGTCGGCTACAACAAGAAGACCGCTGGCGCGGTCGAAGCGGCAGCCTCCACCGGGGGGCAGATCATGCCGCCGATCATGGGTGCCGGGGCCTTCATCATGGCCGAGATCACCGGCATTCCCTATACCGAGATCGCCATTGCGGCGGTGATTCCGGCGATCCTGTACTTCGCCTCGGTGTACTTCATGGTTGATCTGGAAGCGGCCAAGACCGGCATGCGCGGCATGCGCAAGGACGAGTTGCCGGTGCTGTCCAAACTGCTGCGCCAGGTGTATCTGTTCGTGCCGATCCTGATTCTGATCGTGGCGCTGTTTCTCGGCTACTCGGTGATCCGTGCCGGCACCCTGGCCACAGTCGCGGCGGCGGTCGTCAGCTGGCTGTCACCGAACAAGATGGGGCTGCGCGGCATTCTGCGGGCATTGGAGTTGGCCGGCATCATGTCGATCCAGATCATCGTGGTCTGCGCCTGTGCCGGGGTGATCGTCGGGGTCATCGCCCTGACCGGGGTCGGTGCGCGGTTCTCCTCGCTGCTGCTGGGCCTGGCCGATGCCAGCCAGTTGCTGGCGCTGGTGTTCGCCATGCTGATTTCGATCATTCTCGGCATGGGCATGCCGACCACTGCCGCCTACGCGGTAGCTGCCTCAGTGGTGGCGCCGGGGTTGATCCAGCTCGGTATCGACCCGCTGACCGCGCACTTCTTCGTGTTCTACTTCGCGGTGGTCTCGGCCATTACCCCGCCGGTGGCCCTGGCTTCGTTCGCCGCCGCCGGAATTTCCGGAGCCAATCCGATGCAGACCTCGATGGCCTCGTTCAAGATTGGTCTGGCGGCCTTTATCGTGCCGTTCATGTTCTTCTACAACGGCGCCCTGCTGATGAATGCCGGCTACCTGGCGATTGCCCAGGCGCTGGTCACCGCCAGCATCGGTGTCTACCTGCTGTCGGCCGGGGTTCAGGCCTGGTTCCTGCGTCAGGCGGCCAACTGGCCGGTGCGCGCGCTGCTGATCGGCGCGGCCTTCCTGATGATCGCCGGCGGACTGGTCACCGATCTGCTGGGAATAGGCACCGCCATTGCTGCCTTTGTGCTGCAGCGTCAGTTCAGCCGCCCGGCACCATTGCCTCAGGCCTGAACCCGAGCACCCGCCGACCCTGCGTCGGCGGGTTGTTCCCACCCTCCCGGACCGCTACTCTGAGGTCCATACCCCTTTGGCAACACAACCATGAACTACCGCATCTGGCTACCCCTGAGCATCCTGCTGACCAGCCTGCTGGCCTGGCAGCTCGGCGGGTTGTTCGGCTACCGGCAACTGGAACGGGAAAGCCGCGAGGATGCCTTCCGCTACGGCCAGTTGCTCGGCAACGAGATCAAACGCTATGAACCGATCGTCGCTCTGGCGGCTCAGCATCCACTGCTGGCTGAAACCCTGCGTCGTCCAGACGATGCGCCGCTGATCCTCGAGGCCAACCTGATCATGCAACTGATGGCGACCATCGTCGCCAGTTCGGATGTGTATCTGCTCGACCCGCAAGGTCTGGTGATCGCCGCCAGCAATTACCAGCAACAAGACAGTTTCATTGCCCAGGATCTCAGTTACCGACCCTATTTCATCGACGCCCTGGCCCAGCACCAGGGCCAGTTCTATTTTGCCCTAGGCACTACCTCTGCCGTGCGTGGCTTGTATTTCGCCTATCCGATCCTGGCCGACCAGCAGGCGATCGGGGTGATCGCCATGAAAGTCCAGGTCGATGAACTGGAAGCCCAGTGGCGTCGCCCTTCGGCCAGCCCGGCCACAGAGATGCTGGTACTCGACAACTACGGCATCAGTTTTCTGGCCAGCCGACCCGAATGGCTGTATCAGGCCTTCGAGCCACTGACCAAGGCCCAACGCGAGCGACTGGCCAGTGAGCGCCGTTACGCTGACCAACCGCTGCCAATGCTGCCACTGCGCCGGCTTGGTCAGCCGCTGGGCAGCACAGCGCTGAGTGAGCGACTGCAAATCGACGAAAACGGTAGCTGGCGCGAGTATCTGCGAGTACGTCATGAGGTGGCCGAGCAGGGCTGGAGCCTGAATGTACTGGTTGAGACCACACCGGTACGCTGGGTGCGGCTGCGCTTTGTGCTGGGTGCGCTGGTGCTGCTGACCGGTCTGCTGAGCATCGGTCTGTACCTGCGCGAGCGCTACCGACGTGAAGCCGAACTGGCCGAACGGGGCGTGCAGCTGGAGCAACGGGTTGCCGAGCGAACCGCTGACCTCAAGACCAGCAACCAGCAGTTGCGCGCTGAAATTGCCGAACGTCAGCGTGCTGAACACGAGCTCAAAGCCACCCAGCAGGAACTGATCCAGGCCGCCAAGCTGGCGGTATTGGGGCAGATGTCGGCGGGCCTCAATCACGAACTCAATCAGCCGCTGACCGCCCTGCAAGGCTACGCCAGCAACAGCAGGCGGTTCCTGCAACGTGGCGATACGGCGATGGTCGAAGCCAACCTGGGCGAAATCCTCGCCCTGTGCGAAAAAATGGCCGAACTGATTCGCCAGTTCAAGGTATTCGCCCGCAAGTCCGAAGGGCTGCCGAGCCAGGTTGACCTGCGCCTGCCGATCGACGCCGCGCTCAAATTGCTGTTCAGCCGCAATGACGGTGCGACGCCCGAGATTCACTGGCAGCGCCCAGAGCAACCGGTGATGGTACACGGTGACCTGATCCGCATCGAACAGGTCATGGTCAATCTGCTGAGCAACGCCGTGCAGGCAGTGGATGGCAGTGCACAACCACGCATCGATATCGATCTGCACCTGTATGATGACCGGGTTGAATGCCGGGTACGCGACAACGGCCCGGGCCTGCCGGCCAATAGCGAGCAGGTGTTCGAGCCATTCTTCACCACCAAGCCGCTGAAACAGGGGCTGGGGTTGGGGCTGTCGATCTCGCGGCAGATCTCCGAGGCACTCGGTGGTAGTCTGGTCGGCCAGAACCGCGCCGAAGGTGGTGCCGAATTCATCATGACCCTGCGCCGACGCCAGGCCAACGAGAACCCAGCATGAGTGAAACCCGGGTCATTTTCATCGACGACGATGCCGCCATTCGCCAGGTCATGGCCCAGACCCTGGCCCTGGAGGAACTGCCGGTCGAGTGTTTTGCCGACGGCGCTGCGGCGCTGACACACCTGGATGCCAACTTTCCCGGTGTAGTGCTGTGTGACTATCACATGCCCGGCATGGATGGTCTGGCGGTGCTGCAGGCGCTGAAACGGATCGATGACAGCATTCCGCTGATCATCCTCACCGGCCAGGGCGACATCAGCACAGCGGTGGCGGCCATGCGCGAAGGCGCTTACGACTTCATCGAAAAGCCGTTCCACCAGGACGGCCTGCTGGAAATCCTCAAACGCGCGCTGGAAAAGCGCCAACTGGCGCTTGAGAATCGCCAGCTCAAGCAGCAACTGCGCAGCCTGGCAATGCCTGGCCCGCGCCTGCGTGGCGACTCACCCGCCATGCGCCGGGTGCTGGCAATGATCGATCCGCTGCTCGATACCAACGCCGACATTCTCCTGCGCGGCGAAACCGGCTCCGGCAAGGATGCCCTGGCTCGCTATATCCACGAGAACAGTCCACGTCGCGAACACAACTTCGTCGCCATCAACTGCGGGGCAATTCCGGAGAACCTGATCGAAAGTGAACTGTTCGGCCATGAGGCTGGCGCCTTTACCGGCGCCGAAGGCAAACGCATCGGCAAGTTCGAACACGCCCACCAGGGCACCCTGTTTCTCGACGAGCTGGAAAGCATGCCGCTGGCGCTACAGGTCAAGCTGTTGCGGGTATTGGAAGAACGCAAGGTCGAACGCCTGGGCAGCAACCAGTTGCAAGCGGTCGATGTGCGGGTAATCGCCGCCACCAAGAGCGACCTCAAGCAACTCAGTGATGCCGGCGAATTTCGGGCCGACCTCTACTACCGGCTCAACGTGGTACAGATCGACATTCCGCCACTACGCGCACGCAAGGAAGACATCCCGCTGCTGTTTCACCACTTCGCCCTGATCGCCGCTGCCCGCTACGACCGCGACAGCGTGCCACTGGATGCTGCCCAGGCTGCCCGGCTGATGCAGCACGACTGGCCCGGCAACGTCCGCGAACTGCGCAATCTGGCCGAGCGCTACGTGCTGATGGGACCACTGGCGCTGGAGCCGGGCGACGCCAGCTTCAACGATGAACTGCCGGCCGGCCAGAGTCTGGCCGAGCTGATGGACGGCTACGAGCGCTCACTGCTGATCACCACCCTGCAGGCCTGCCAGGGCAGCCTCAAGGCCACCATGCTGCGCCTGGGTATCGCCCGCAAGACCCTGTACGAAAAGATGAAGCGCCACGGTCTGGACAAGGCCCAGTTCCGCGACTGAGTTCAGGCCGTGTGCCAATCCAGCAACAGCGACTCGAGTCCGGCAAAGCGCTGCAAATGAATCCGCACGATTTCCTGCAGTTGGGCCAGGTCGTCGGGATTGTCCGCCGTGCAGTGCAACGCCAGTCCTTGAGCGCCTGCCTGCATCCGGCAAACCCCGATGGCGAAACGCACCTGGCCCTGATGTTCGTCCCACTCGGCCTCGGTCTTGTGGCTGAAGTGCTTGCACAACCGCTTGAGCTGGCGGGAGGCTTCGGCGGTGGCAAACAGGCTTTGCTGTGACAACATGGAATTACCTCGTGAAAGTCGATAACGCGTGGTCGGCCAGCACCACCGGATAGCCCAGCGAACAGGATTCCAGCCGGGCGCTGACACCATAGGCCTGCTCCAGTGCGGTCGCCGTCAGCACCTCGCGGGCCGGCCCCAATTGATAGCGGCCACCCGGCGCCAGCAGCAATACCAGATCGCAGAACCGCAAAGCCAGATTCAGGTCATGGCTGGCCACCAGCGCCAGCGCCTGCCGCTCACGGCTGAAGCGCCGCACTGTGTCGAGTACCTGCAACTGCCAGCGCAGATCCAGCGCACTGGTCGGCTCATCGAGCAATAACAGCCGCGGCTGACGCACCAGCACCTGGGCCAGACCGACCATCTGCCGCTGGCCACCAGACAGCTCAGCCAACCGACGCAGCGCCAGCCCGGTTATCCCAAGATCAGCACAGACCTGCTCGATACGCTGCTCGGTGGCGACCCTCCCCAGCCCCGGGCAGCCAGTATGGCAGGCGCCGTAGAGCATTTCGTAAACCACCAGGGAGTTGCCCTGCGGCAGACTCTGAGGCAGGTAGCCGATCAACTGGTTACGCCGCCAAACCGGCATCTGCTGCAATGATTCGGCATCCAGGCTCAGCTCGCCCCGGCACGGCAACAACCCGGCCAACCCCTTGAGCAAGGTCGACTTGCCGACCCCATTGGGCCCCAACACAGCCACCAGGCTGCCGGCTGGCACCGGTGCCAGACTGAGGTTGTCATGCACCGGCCGGCGCCGATAACCGACGCGCAACGACTGAATATGCAGGCTCATGAACTGATGCTCCGGCTACGGCTGAGAATCAGCCCGATGAACAGCGGCACCCCGACCATCGCCGTGACCAGCCCGACCGGCAACACCACACCTGGCAGCAGCGCCCGGCTGACAATCGACGACAGTGACAGCAGCAAGGCACCGGCCAGCGCGCTGGCCGGCAGAAAGAACCGATGATCCTCGCCCAGCAGCAGCCGGGCAATGTGCGGTCCAACCAGCCCGATAAAACCGATTTCGCCGACAAAGGCCGTCGACACCCCGGTCAGCAGACTGACCCGCAGCAGCGCCAGAGTCCGCAGACGCCCCACCCGAATGCCCAGACTGCGGGCCTGCTCTTCGCCGGCGCGCAGCGTGGTCAGTTGCCAGGCCTGCGCCATGGCCATGGCCAGACACAGCGCCAGCACCAGCGCCACCAGCGCCACCTTGGGCAAATCAGCGCGGGCCAGACTGCCAAGGGTCCAGAACACAATCTGCTGCAGGGCGTCGGCGTCGGCAATGAACTGCAGAGTGCCGACCAACGCGTTGAGGCCGAACAGCAGCGCAATACCGAACAGCACCAGCGTATGTACCGCAGTGCCCAAGGCCCGCGCCACCAGCAGTAGCAAACCACAGGACAATGCGGCGCCGATAAAGGCCGCCAGCGGCAGCATCAGTTGCGGCCCCAGGCCGAACAGGCTGACATTGAGTACGATTACCAATGACGCGCCCAAGGTTGCCGCAGCACCGATGCCCAGCGTGAAGGGGCTGGCCAGCGGGTTGTTGAGCACGGTCTGCATCTCTGCCCCGGCCAGCCCCAGCGCCGCACCAACCACCACGGCCATCAAGGCATAGGGCAGGCGGATATCGAAAATGATCACCTGGGTGGCGGCGTCCATCGGCTCTGGCGCCACTACCGCCCGCAGAACATCCCACCAGCCGAGCCCAGCCGGGCCAGTGGCCAGATCCTGGACCAGACTCACCAGCAGCAGTGTCAGCAGTAACCCGAGCCAGGCCCACCGGCGCCACAGCAGACGCCGATAGCCTTGCACCAGCCCGGTGGCCGGCAGCACTTCGATTTGGCTCACAGATCAATCCAGTAGGTGCCATCCAGCACCTGTGGCTGGAACTCGGCGTAGAACTCGGCCAGGGTCTGCCCCGGATCCAGATCAGCGAACTGCTCGGGATACAGCCAGCGGGCAAACACCTGGACCGCCACCACATTGAACGGGCTGTTGTAGAAGCTGTGCCAGATCGCATGCACCCGCCCCTCACGTACCGGAGCCAAAGCCGGCAGGCCATAACGCCCGGTCACGCCTTGCAGCGAAGCCCGCGCCTGGCCCGGGTTGACCCCGGGTCCCAGCACCACGTAACCGGCATCGGCATCGCGCAGGCCGGCCGCGCCAATCGCCGAGGCGATATAGTGCTGCGGTGGCTGGCTGAGCAGCAATTCCAGGTTGAGCATGCCGCTGTCGCCGGGCAGCAGACCATTGGCAACATTGTCGCCACCGGCGGCCTCGAGCAGATCGGCAAGCATGCCATTGACCATGCTTTCGCAGCAGCCATCGGCCCGCCCGGCACGACTGTGAATGAACACACTGGGACGCGGCTGGGTGGTCGGCAGACGCTCGCTGACCTTCGCCAGCTCAGCCTGATAACGGCGGGTGAAAGCCTCGGCACGCTGTTCACGCCCCAGGGCTCGCCCCAGCAACTCAATGCTGCGCGGCGTATTGAGCAACGGCTGCTGACGGAAATCGACGAACAGCACGGTAACCCCGGCCCGCTGCAACTGCTCGACCAGCCCGCTGCGGCTGCTATCCGGGCCATGCCCGGCAACGCTGAAGATCGCCAGATCCGGGCGCAGGGTCAGCACTTGTTCCAGGCTGAAGGTATCGGCCGAACCCTGGCCAATCACCGGCACCTCGGCCAAACCCGGCAGCGCCTCGACAAACTGGCGATACCCCTGCGGGTCAACCAGTTGGTAATCCTGCGGCATACCGACCAGACGCTCGGTCAGTGCCTCGCCCTCAAGCACCGCCAGGGCCGGCAGCAGCCTGCCCTCGCCAAGGATGATCCGCTCAACCCGATCAGGAATCGACACCTCGCGTCCGGCCAGATCGACCACACTGGCGGCGACCGCCGGCCAGGCCAACAACAGGCCCAGCCCCAGGCCGCCGACGTAGTTCAACATCTTGTTCATCGTCAACCTCAGTAGCGCCAGGCCAGACCGAGACGCCACTCACGCCCGGCCTCGGCAGACCCAACCACGCCCTCATAACCCGGAATGCCCTCGAAGTCCTCGTTGCTGGCATGGTCGAGATACTGTTTATCGAACACGTTCTTGAGCGTCAGGCTCAAGGTCAACTGATCCTGCTGCAGCGGCTGCCAGCTCAGATACAGGTCATGGACGCCATAACCGGGCTTGTCGACCGTACCGACGCTGGTGCGCAGGTTGTCGAGACGACGCACGAAACGCCCCTGCCAGCCCAGCTCCAGACGCTCGCTGGCGCGCCAGTCGCTGTGCAGTATCCAGGTGTCGCCCATGCTGGTACCCAGTCCGTTGTGCTCGTAGACATTCAACCGCTGACCATCAATGCGAGCATCGTTGCGGTGGAAGCTGATCCCGGCGCTGACCTGTGACCAGTGGTAGGCCGTGTTCAACACAAAGCCCTTGGAGCGCAGATCGCCGCTGTTTTCATACAGCCGCGGGCCACCGAGAAAATCGGCGATCACATCACGGATGTCAGTCCGATAGAGCTTGCCACCCAGGCTCCAGTCACCCTGCTCGTACTCGAACCCCAGTTCGGAAGTGCGAGCCTTCTCGGCCTTGAGGTTCGGATCATTGGCAGCGCTGTCGAGCTTGAACGCATCGCGAATCTTCGGCCCGCGCAGAGCCCGGCTATGGCCGGCCAGCAGGCTCAGATTGGGGGTCAGCTCATAGCGCAGATTCACATTCGGGCTGAAACCGGTGTCCTTGAAGCTCTGGTCGGTCGCATCGTCGAGCCGGTAACGGTCATAGCGCAGCCCCAGTCCCAGCAACAGGTCACGAGTCACGCGGATGCTGTCCTGCACATACAGCCCCATGACACTGCCGGTTTCCTTGTTCTCGGAACGGTTGGCAGCCGGCCCGGCAGTGACCTTGTCATCGCGGTAGTCGATGCCGTAAGTGATCCGGTGGCTACCCAGCTCGCTGGTGTTGCGCAGATCCATGCCCGTCGACTCGACTTCGCCGTGGTACTTGCCCCACCGATCGAACACGTCCTGGGTCAGCTCGGTGGTGGTGTGGTACAGGGTGGTTTCCAGCGCCAACAGCGGGTTGGCGAGCGGTTGCCAGGCATGATTGAGGGTGTAGGTTTCACGCACGCTCTTAAGTGGATAAGCACGGTTGAAACCACTGACCACCCATTGCGGACGCTGGGTACGCTCACCCTGGTCTTCGCGCCGGTCATAGCTCAGGCGCAAGGTCTGATCAGGCGTCAGTTGCCCCACCAGTTTGGCGAATCCCAGTTGTTGCCGCGCGCCCGTGCCAAACACTTGATCGCCGTTGCCATCGTCGTAGTCATTCTGATCCTGATAGGTCGCCACCAGCATGCCCGACCAGTCCTGATTGAAACGGCCATACAGGCTGGTATTGACCTTGTAGCCTTCAGCGTTGCTGTAATAGGTGCCCTTGACCAGCGCGCCCATCTGCTGGCCAGGACGCAGCAGATCCTCGGGGTCCTTGGTGACGAAGCGGATGCTGCCACCCAACGCTCCGGGACCGGCTGTCGCATCACCGGTACCGCTCTGGATATCAGCGCGCTTGAGCAGCTCGGGCTCGATGCTGATACGCCCGGTGTGGTGGAACACCTGACCGGCCTGTTGGGCACCATCGATGCTGATGTTCAGCAGGGTGTCTTCAATCCCGCGCAGGTACAGTTTCTGCGCAGCGCTGTGGCCACCACCGACATTGACCTCGACATCGGAGCTGAATACATCCTCCAGATCACTGGCCTGATAGCGCGCCAGGGTTTGCGCTTCAACGCTGTGCCGCTCGCCGGACTCGGGGCTGGCAGTCACCTCGGTGGACTGCAGTTGCAGTGGCTGATCCTGGGCCTGCACATGCCCCCCCAACAGACTCCCGGCCACCACAGCCCCCAATACCGACAACCGACTTGGACAGCGATTCATGACTCCCCCTATTTAATAAGAATAAATCTCAACAGGGGCGGATTCTCATTTGTGTAAGGTCACGGTGGAATCACTTTTACATTTGTTACCTTTGGGTAATTGGATCAGCATCTGCAGACCGCCACCTTCACGGTTGCACGCCTGGATAGTGCCGCCGATGGCAAGGATCTGCCGGTGCGCCAGGGCCAGCCCTAGACCAAAGCCGCTGAGGCCGGACAGGTCGGTCCCCGGTACCCGGAAGAATGGCTGAAAAATCGACTCCAGCCACTGCTCAGGCACCCCGCTACCGCTGTCGCTGATACTCAGAAAATAGTCCTGTTCGCGCTCTTCAAGCCGGAGTGCGACCTGCTGCCCGGCCGGGGTATGGGTCAGGGCATTGCGCAACACATTCTCGACCGCCTGCCCCAGGGCCCGGTGGTTGCTGGCCTGCAACTGCGCTTCGGCCGGCAGTTCGGCCAGTAGCTGCTGCTGCGGAAATTCGAAGCGGGCGTCGTCGACCAGACTGTCGAGCAACGCGGTCAGATCGACCAGTTCATCGCGCAGGTCCGGCGCCTCGTTTTCCAGCCAGGCCAGGGTCAGGGTGTCTTCAACCAGCCGGCGCATGCCCTGGCTGTCAGTGCGAATACGCTCAAGCAGACGCTGGCAATCCTCCGGGTCCTGTTCGGCCAGGCTGACCGCCATGTCGATACGGGTCAACGGGGTGCGCAGTTCATGCGAGAGTTCAGACAGGCGCTGACGCTGGGTCAGGATCAGTTGACCGGTGCGCTCGGCCATCTGGTCAAAGGTCTCGGCCAGGGTCGCCAGTTCGTCATTGCGACTGCCCAAGAGATTCCTGACCCGGACCCCGTAGGCACCTTCGCTGAACTGTCGGGTGGCCTGTTCCAGCCGGCGTACCGGCTGCATCAGATGCTGGTAGAGCACATAGCACAGCAAACTCAGCAACCCCAGCGGCAGTACCAGTTGCAGCAGCATGCGCGAGGAAAACCAGTAGTTGCCTGGGCGCATGCGCTGCGGCAACTGGATCAGAAAGTGCGTCTGCTGGTCGCTGAAGGGGATGTCCATGATCGGGTTTTCACTGAAATACAGGTGAATCTTCCACGACAGATCACGGCCCAGCCCGAAGTGCTCGACAAAGCGAGGCGACAGTTCACCAGCCAGCGCCTTGACCTCGGCACTGACCACTGCGGCCCAGGTGTTCTCCTGCTGCTGCAGGGTCTGCAACCAGCGCGCCAGCGCCTGATCGTCGCCGGCCTGGTGCAGGGCTTCGGCCTGGGCCGCATAATTGCGCAGGGTCTGCTGATGGCTCTGGGCAATGAAGCTCATGGCTTCCTCGGCGTGCCAGGTCAGCCGGGTCACCAGCCAGAACAGCAGCATGCTGCCCAGGCCCACCAGTAGCAGCAGCTTCCACAACAGTCGGTGATTCATAAGAACTGGTAACCCCGGCCATGCAGGGTCTGCAGTTGGTCTGCCGCCAGCCCGGCCTCGCCCAGACGCCGGCGAATGCGGCTGATGTGCATGTCCAGGCTGCGGTCATAGCGGCTGTAATCACGCTCCAGCACGCTGCGATACAGATAGGGTTTGGACAAGACCTCGCCTCGTTGCTCGACCAGCAACCACAGCAGCCGGAACTGGATCGGAGTCAGCTCGACCAACTGCCCGGCAACCCTAACCTCCTGACTGACCCGGTCAAGTTGCAGACTGTCGGCGTGCAGCCGCTGCGGGGTTTCACGGCGCTGCGGCTCATGCGGCCGGGAGCGGCGCAGGACCGCATCGATCCGCAACTGCAACTCGGTCATGTTGAAGGGCTTGGCCAGATAGTCGTCAGCACCATGGCGCAGGCCGCGAATGCGTTCCTCCTCCGCGCCACTGGCGGTCAGCATGATGACCGGGGTCTGGCGCTGTTCGCGCAACCGGCGCAGCAGACTGAAACCATTGAGTCCGGGCAGCTTCACGTCCAGCAGCACCAGATCATGGGGCTCGCTCAGTGCCACCTGCAGGCCAGACTCGCCATCATGGCAGTAACGCGCCAGATAGCCCTGGTGGCTGAGCAGACGACACAACTGGCTGCACAGCAGCCGGTCATCCTCGATTACCAGAATCTGTCCCAGGTGCGCACAACGCCGGTCCGTGGGGGCGGCAAGCATGTCCATTACTCCAGATGAAAATGCTTATCATATAGATTGAGTAAAGAAACACAACCGCGGCTGAACACGGGTCGGGCGATAGCGCCCGCCCCGCCCTGACTCAGACGTCCTGGGGTCGGCGTTGCCGCTCGTAGAGAAAGCGCAGCACTTCGGAGCGGTACTGGTTGTAGCGGGCATCGCTGGCCAGCGCCAGACGATCACGCGGGCGCTCCAGCTCGATATTCAGCACTTCGCCGACCTTGGCCGCCGGGCCATTGGTCATCATCACGATCTTGTCCGACAACAGCACCGCCTCGTCGACATCGTGGGTCACCATCAGCACAGTGTTGTTCAGCTCAGCCTGGATCGCCATCACCGAGTCCTGCAGATGAGCACGGGTCAGCGCATCAAGCGCGCCGAACGGCTCATCCATCAGCAGCACGGTAGGCTCCATAGCCAGCGCCCGGGCAATCCCGACCCGCTGCTTCATCCCCCCGGAGATTTCCGCCGGGTATTTGTGCATCGCATGGTCCATGTGCACCAGCTTTAGGTTGTGCTCGATCCATTCGCGCATTTCCTTGCGGCTCTTGCGTCCCTTGAAGATCGCCTTCACCGCCAGCTCGACATTCTGGTAGCAGGTCAGCCAGGGCAACAAAGCGTGGTTCTGGAACACCACCGCCCGCTCCGGCCCCGGCTGGGTCACTTCCCGCCCTTCCAGAATGGCGCCACCCTCGGTAGCCTGCAGCAGGCCGGCGACGATGTTCAGTACGGTCGATTTGCCGCAGCCGGAGTGGCCGATGATCGAGACGTACTCGCCCTTGGCGATTTTCAGGTTGACCCGGTCCAGCGCGCGGAAGCTGCCGCCGCGTACCGGGAAGTCGATGGATACTCCGCTCAGGTCAAGGAAGGAGCGGATTGTCGCTGGCTCGGTCTGGGCCGCCTGCTGCGGCTCGTTGACAAGATCCTTGATAGCGTGAAGGACTGACATGTTGTGCTCTCCTGTACTCATTCGCTACTCATTGGGCCGCGGTTTTGTCGTGGGACAGGCATTTCTGCAGAGTGACCATCAGCCAGTCGAGCAGAAAGCCGATGATGCCGATCGCCAGCACCGCCACCATGATCCGCCCCAGCGAGTTGGAGCTGCCGTTCTGGAACTCGTCCCAGATGAACTTGCCCAGGCCTGGGTTCTGCGCCAGCATTTCGGCGGCGATCAGGACCATCCAGCCGATCCCCAGCGAAATCCGCAGACCGGTGAACATCATCGGCAGGGCCGCGGGAATGGCGATCTTGAAAATCCGGGTGGCCAACGGCAGGCGGATCACCCGGCCGACATTGATCCAGTCGCGATCGATCGAAGCCACCGCAACCGCCGTGTTAATCAGCGTCGGCCACAGCGAGCAGAGCATCACGGTAATCGCCGAGGTGACGAACGAGCGCTGGAACCAGGGGTCGTCAGAGACATACACGGCGCTGACCACCATGGTCACAATCGGCAGCCAGGCCAATGGCGACACTGGTTTAAGCACCTGTACCAGCGGGCTGATCGCCCCATACAGACGCGGACTCAGGCCACAGGCTACGCCAATCGGGATCGCCACCAGACTGGCCAGGACGAAACCGGCGAAGACGGTCTTCAGACTGGTGACAATCTGATCGACAAAGGTCGGCTTGCCGGTGTAGCTGCGCCAGCGCACTTCAGCGTTGGGGTCGGCTTCCAGTAGCCGGGCGTTGCGTTCGACCTGACGCTCGAGAAAGGCCCGCTCACGCCCGCGCTCGGCCTGATGCTCGGCATACAGGTTGCCGGCTTGCTCCCAGACCTGAACGGGGCCAGGCAAGTCGCCCAGGCTGGTCTTGACCTGGGCCGCCAGCGCCGACCACAGCAGCAGGAAGATGGCGATCGCCAGCAGCGGCAGACCGACCCGGTTGAACAGCTCACCGAGCTGTTCGCGCAGGTTCTCGCCGCGCACCAGGCGCACTACCGGCACCATCCAGGTGAAGCCGGTCATTTCAAGGTAGTGAATCAGTCGATTGGTCATGTTCATGCACCTCAGCCCGGCCCCGCAGCCGCGGGGCCAAGGCGTTTCAGAGTTTCTGCTCGCCCTTGAGTCCGATCGTCAGGCTGTTGAGGTAGTCGTTGGGGGTTCGGCCATCGAACACCACACCGTCGATAAACTCGCTCTGCGGTGCCCGCATGCCGTCTTCCGTGGCGAAGTCAGGGAACGCCGAGGCCGGCAGCTTGCCTTCGGCGATCAGCGCCTCGGCGGCCTGGCGGTAGACTTCCGGGCGATAGACCTTCTTGGCCATGTCCAGATACCAGCTGTCAGGCTTGTGCTCGGGGATCTGGCCCCAGCGACGCATCTGGGTCAGAAACCAGATGGCATCGGAGTAATAGGGATAAGTCGCGTGGTGACGGAAGAACACGTTGAAGTCCGGCACCTCGCGCTTATCGCCCTTCTCGTATTCGAAGGTGCCGGTCATCGAGTTGGCGATTACCGCCTCGTCGGCGCCGACATAGTGCGGCTGGGCCAGGATCTTCACCGCCTCGGCGCGGTTGGCGTTATTGTCGGCATCCAGCCAGTGGGCGGCCCGGATCAGCGCCTTGACCACGGCAATATGGGTGTTGGGATTCTGTTCGGCCCAGCTGTTGCTGACCCCGAACACCTTCTCCGGGTTGTTGCGCCAGATCTCGTAGTTGGTGATCACCGGCACCCCGATGCCCATGAATACCGCTTGCTGGTTCCACGGTTCACCAACGCAGTAGCCATGAATGGTGCCGGCCTGAAGCGTAGACGGCATCTGCGGCGGCGGGGTGACCGAGAGCAGCACTTCGGCATCCAGCTGACCGGAAGTATCACCCTTGTGCGGGGCGTAATAGCCGGGATGGATGCCGCCCGCGGCCAGCCAGTAGCGCAGCTCATAGTTGTGGGTCGAGACCGGGAACACCATGCCCATCTGGAAGCGCTGCCCGCGATCGCGGAAACCCTCGACTACCGGCTTGAGGTAGTCAGCCTTGATCGGATGCACCGGCTTGCCGTCCTCGTGCGGAATATGCGGCTTCATCGCCTCCCAGACTTCGTTGGAAACAGTGATCGCATTACCGTTGAGATCCATGGAAAAGGCGGTAACCACATGGGCCTCGGTACCAAAGCCAATGGTTGCGCCAATCGGCTGGCCGGCCAGCATGTGCGCACCATCCAGTTCGCCATCGATCACCCGGTCGAGCAACACCTTCCAGTTGGCCTGAGCCTCGAGGGTGACAAACAGCCCTTCATCCTCGAAATATCCGCGCTCGTAGGCAATCGCCAGCGGCGCCATATCGGTCAGCTTGATAAAGCCGAACTTCAGATCTTCTTTCTCCAGCGGCCCGGCAGCCTGGGCCAGTGCGCTGCTCAACAATCCGACCCCCAGCAGCGCTGTCGCCAGTCGCCGGCCAATGGTCGCCAACCCCGGGTGTGCCCGATTACCTGTATGTGACATGGAATAGCTCCTCGATAAAGTGTTGGTTCGCCGATCAGGACGCAGGCCGGACTCCTTGATGCAGGCACAAAAAAAGGCGTCCACGTTCACAACCCTGTTCACGGTTGTGTCGGTGGACGCCTTTGCCCTGAGATCAAATTGTCAGGCCGGCTGCCTCATCTGCATGCCTTGCCCCTGTCCCGAATAAAGCAATGGCTGTACCAACTTTTATCAACCCATTGAAATCAAAAGATAAAAACAGCCTTCACGACCATCGCCAGGGGCACCCCTGCCTGCTGGCGGTGCGCATCAACGTTTTGACGCACTGTGCTTGTGCAAGGCCTGATCAGGCCGGCCAAGGTGGTATCATGGATCGCCTGATCAACCGCGCAGTCCAAGGAATACCCATGCCCCACTCTCTCCTGTCACTGGCCGAACGCATGCCCAAGGCCGAACTGCATCTGCATATCGAGGGCAGTCTGGAGCCTGAGCTGGTGTTCCAACTGGCCGAGCGCAACCAGGTCAAACTGGCCTATGCCGATATCGACAGCCTGCGCGCGGCCTATGCGTTCAGCAATCTGCAAGACTTTCTCGATGTCTATTACGCTGGCATGTCGGTACTGCTGACTGAGCAGGATTTCTTCGACCTGACCTGGGCCTACTTGACCCGCGTGCAGCAGGACAACGTGGTGCACGTGGAGATTTTCTTCGACCCGCAGGCGCACCTGGAACGCGGGGTCGGTCTGGACGTGCAGATTGGCGGCATCCGCCGGGCCCTGGAACAGGGCGAACGTGAACTGGGCATCAGCTTCCGGCTGATCCTGTCGTTCCTGCGTCATCTGAGCGAAGACAGCGCCCTTGAAACTCTGGCACTGGCCCAGCCGTTCGCCGAGCAGATCGACGGCTTTGGCCTCGACTCCTCCGAACGCGGGCATCCGCCGAGCAAATTCGCCCGGGTGTTCGCCCGCTGCCAGCAACTGGGTTACAAGATCACCGTGCATGCCGGTGAGGAAGGCCCGCCCGAGTATGTCTGGGAGGCGCTGGACCTGCTCAAGGTTGACCGCATCGACCACGGCAACCGGGCACTGGAAGATGACGCGCTGGTACGCCGGCTGGCCGCCGATGGCCTGACCCTGACCGTCTGCCCGCTCTCCAATCTCAAGCTGTGTGTGGTCGACGACCTGCGCCAGCACCCGATCCTGCGCATGCTCGATCAGGGCCTGAAGGCCACGGTCAACTCCGACGACCCTGCCTACTTCGGCGGTTACATCGGCGACAACTACCGGGCCCTGATCGAACACCTGCCGCTGACCCGCGAACAGCTGTACCAGCTTGGGCGCAACGCCTTCGAGGGCGCCTGGCTCGATGAGCCAAGCAAACAGCGCCACCTGCAACGCCTGGAGCAGGTATTCGCTGAGACGGGCAATTGACCGGCGGGCAGCGATACCCTTTGTCTTGACCACGACAATCGGCCACAATACGCGCCGATTGTCCTTTACCTCCGCCTGGAGCCGGCTGGCGCTGATGTGCCGTGGCTCCCTGCCTCAGCACGAACCGAACAGCACATGTCCAACGCCATCGCCAAAGAAGTCGCCAAGCGCCGTACCTTCGCCATCATCTCGCACCCGGATGCGGGTAAAACCACCATCACCGAACGGCTGCTGCTGATGGGCCAGGCGATCAACGTCGCCGGTACGGTCAAGGCGCGCAAATCCGACCGCCATGCCACTTCCGACTGGATGGCGATGGAGAAGCAGCGCGGCATCTCGGTCAGCACCTCGGTGATGCAGTTCCCCTACCGCGAGTGCATGATCAACCTGCTCGACACCCCCGGTCACGAGGACTTCTCGGAAGACACCTACCGCACCCTGACGGCGGTCGACTCGGCGTTGATGGTGCTCGACGGCGGTAAAGGGGTCGAGCCACGGACCATCGCCCTGATGGAAGTCTGCCGGCTGCGCGACACCCCGATCGTCAGCTTCGTCAACAAGCTCGACCGCGACATCCGCGACCCGATCGAACTGCTCGACGAGATCGAGGCGGTACTCAACATCAAGGCTGCGCCAATCACCTGGCCAATCGGCTGCTACAGGGATTTCAAGGGCGTCTATCATCTGCAGGGCGACTACATCATCGTCTACCAGCCCGGCCACGGCCATGAGCGTACCGAGCAGCAGCGGATTCAGGGGCTGGACTCAGCCGAAGCCCGCGACTATCTGGGCGATGTCTACGACAGCTTCGTTGAAGAACTGGAACTGGTGCAGGGCGCCTGCCACGGTTTCGAGCCCGAGGCCTTTCTCAAGGGCGAGATGACCCCGGTATTCTTCGGTACCGCACTGGGCAACTTTGGTGTCGATCAGGTGCTGGATGCGGTTGTCGACTGGGCGCCGGCGCCGCTGCCACGGCCGGCCAACGAGCGCCAGGTGGAAGCCACCGAGGCCCCGTTCACCGGCTTCATCTTCAAGATCCAGGCCAACATGGATCCCAAGCACCGCGACCGGATTGCCTTCATGCGCATCTGCTCCGGCCGCTACGAGAAGGGCATGAAACTGCATCAGGTGCGCACCGGCAAGGATGTCCGGATTGCCGACGCCCTGACCTTCTTCGCGGCCGAGCGCGAGCATCTTGAAGAGGCCTGGGCCGGCGATATCATCGGTCTGCACAACCACGGCACCATTCAGATCGGTGACACCTTCACCGAGGGTGAAAAGCTCGGTTTCACCGGCATCCCGCACTTCGCCCCGGAACTGTTCCGCCGGGTACGGCTGAAAGACCCGCTGAAATCCAAGCAGTTGCGTCAGGGGCTGCAGGAACTGGCCGAGGAAGGTGCGACCCAGGTGTTCTTCCCTGAGCGCAACAACGACATCATTCTCGGCGCAGTCGGGGTATTGCAGTTCGATGTGGTCGCCAGCCGGCTGAAGGAAGAATACAAGGTCGAGTGTCTGTACGAGCCGGTCAACGTCTGGTCAGCACGCTGGATTGAGTCGGAAGACAAGAAGAAACTTGAGGAGTTTCGCAACAAGGCGGTTGAGAACCTGGCAGTGGATGGCGGCGGTCACCTGACCTACCTGGCCCCGACCCGGGTCAACCTGAGCCTGACCGAAGAACGCTGGCCGGACATCCGCTTCCGCGCTACTCGCGAGCATCACTGAGGCATCAGAAAACGCTGAGCAACCACGCCAAAGTCTGGTGGCTCAATTGACGCTCCCCCTGTTTTGGACCGTTAGATGCCAGGGATGGCATCTACGAGCCCCCAAGGACGGGTTCACGGCGTGTCCAAAACAGGGGGAGCGTCAACTGAGCCTACGCTGATCCCATTTGATCAGCGTTTACACTAGAACGCCACCTGCCCCATCAACCAGAACTTCTCGGTATCGACAAAGAAGTCATCCGCCGAATAGCGCGCATACTTGGCGGTCAGATTGACCTTGCCGATGGCCTTGCTCGCCTGCAGGTTGACCTCGCTGCCGTAGTCGATGCTGCCGCGATCGGACTTGAAGTCATGATAGGCCGCCATCAGCCCCACGCCGTAGACTGAACCGGCCAATTTCACATGGCGGTCGCGCAGGCCGTTGGCCGGTGTGACCAGGAACACGTCCGCCCAGCCATTGAAGGCATGCGCGGTGGCCAGCGGGGTACTGAAGGCGCTGTCCTTGACGCCCAGGACTTCATAACCGGCCCGTCCGGTGACCCCGGCATACTGCAACCCCAGCTCGGCAAACTTGTAGCGGGCATTGATATCCTGACTGTCCTGATAATCATCCTGACGTGCCCACTCCAGGGTATAGAGCAGTTTGCTGCTCTCGGCGAGCTGGTAGCCACCGGTGAAACGCAGGCCCTTGGTAGCGCTGGAACTGGCCGACGTATCCTGATCTTCCAGGAAGTAACCGTAGGCGGTCAGGGTGCCCAGCCCAAACCCGCTGTAGGAAGCATTGAGCAGGTGGGACTTCATGTCGATCTCACCACGCGGCGAGTCCTTGCCGAAGATCCGGTGCACCTTGTCGAGATAGGCGTAGGACAGCGTGGTGTCGGGCAGCGAACGGTTGACCACGGTAAAGGCGTCGAAGGTCTGCTCGTTCTGGCGCCAGCCAACATTGCCAATGAACCGGGCATTGTCATAGATAATCCGCTGGCGACCGTACTTGAACAGCGTATCGCTCAGCCCGGCATAGCTGAGAAAGGCCTGATTAACCTCGGTGCCCTTGGGGTCAGCAACCACCGGGTACTGGGTCTTGGCGCTCGGACGCAGGCTCGCATCGTTATAGCGCTGCTCACCCAGCACACTGACGTTGTCGAACTCAACAAAGGCACCCAGCCCTTGCCAGGTGCCGGTGGCGTAGTTGAGTCGGGTACGCAAAGTCGAGGCATGGGCGTTACGATCAAAATTGTCCTGATCGACCCGCTCATAGCGATAGCGCAGATCCAGCCCGGCCTTGCCCTCGGTCAGTGCCTCCCACAGCGATGGACTGTCAGCGTGAGCTGCCGAGCTGGCGCCAGCCAGCAGCACAGCCAGACTCAACAGGGTTTTGCGTGGTGCTTGAAAATGGATGCTCATCGTGGTTTCTCCCCCAGGTGATGGCAAAAAACGCGCACAAAAAAAGCGTCCACCCAATTGCTTCCCGAAGGAGCAGTTGTGTGGACGCCTTTGCCCAGAAATATTGGTTTGGCCAGAAGCATCGCCGCTGGCCGCTGCTCCCGCAGCAAAGCCCGTGCCAGTAACAATAACGTCATGTTTTTCAAGCCGAAGTCTTCCTGGCTTAGTCGGACTCAGGGGCCAGAGCGCTCCGCCAGCGCGCAGTGCGGGCAGTCCGGCATCCGTTCTGGTGCACTGCAATGATCAACAAGCCTGATGAGCTTCACCTTGATGGGCATCAAAATCTTGCAGTCCCCCCCCACAGGCGCGAAGCTACCCCCATGAACTACATCGACACTCACACTCATCTGGACTTCCCCGACTTCGACCCGGATCGCGAGCAGGTGCTGGCCGATAGCCGGCGCCTGGGGGTGCGGCGTTTGCTGGTGATGGGGGTCTATCGCGACAACTGGGAACGCTTGTGGACGCTGGTGCAAGCGCACCCGCAGCTATATGCCGCCTTCGGCCTGCATCCGATCTATCTACAGCAGCACCGCCCCGAGCATCTGGCGGAGCTGCGCACTTGGCTGGAGCGCCTGAGCGGGCATCCCAAGTGTTGCGCCGTGGGTGAAATCGGGCTCGACTACTTCATCAGCGAGCTGGACCGCGAGCGCCAGCAAGAGCTGTTCGAAGCCCAACTGCAGCTAGCCGCCGAGTTCGAGTTACCGGTACTGCTGCATGTGCGCCGGGCCCATGCCGCGACCATCGCCACCCTCAAGCGCTGGCGACTCAAGCGGGCCGGCATCATCCACGCCTTTGCTGGCAGCCGCGAGGAAGCGCGTGAATATATCAAGCTGGGCTTCAAGCTCGGCCTGGGCGGCGCAGCTACCTGGCCCCAGGCCCAGCGGCTGCGCCGGGTCGTTGCCGAATTACCGCGCGAGGCGCTGGTACTGGAGACCGATGCCCCGGACATGGCTCCCAGCTTTCAGGCCCACCAGCGCAACAGTCCGCAGTGGCTGCCCGAAATCGCCCAACAGCTGGCCGACCTGCGCGGTGAGTCACTGGAGGAGTTCGCCAGCGCCTGCCTGCATAACAGTTGTGAATTATTCGGCTGGCCGGCCACGCCAATGCCCTCGGGCTAAAGCTCTGGTAGAGTCTGGACATGAGGAATAACTGAGTTGGGAGGACACCTATGATCCTGGGGATTGCCCTGTTACTGATCTGGCTGATTTTGCTGATCCGTTTTCCCCGGGTCATGGTCCCGGCCAGCGGCGTACTGGTGGCCCTGGCTCTGCTGCTGGCGGCTGGAGTCGGGCTCAAGCAATGGTTCGACGGCCGTAGCGCAGCGCAACTGGAGATTCGCATTCAGTACCTGCCCGAGGCCTGCGATTTTGGCCGGCCGCTACAGGTGCATATTGAAAACCGGGGCGAGCGCACCGCCAGCCGGATCAGCTGGCAACTGCTGGCAACTCAGCCGGGCTACAGCAGCAACTTGCTGGATGTTGCAGTGACCGCGACCAGTTACCAGATCGACCAGCCGCTAGCCGCAGGGGAAAGCTGGCAGCGCTGCTATGCGGTCCCGCGGCTGCGCAGCGGCTATCGTGCACCCGATCTGGAGTACCGCGCTGACCGGGTCCGCGCCGAATTCCGACGTTAATCCACACATTACGCCAAGAACAACAAGGAAAACCGCATGAGCCAACCCGTTGCATTGATCACCGGCTGCTCCACCGGCATTGGCCAGGCCCTGGCCAATGTCTGCCTCGATGAAGGCTATCAGGTCTGGGCCACCGCTCGCCGCCCGGAAACTCTGGCACCACTGGTCGCGCGCGGCGCGATTGCCGTCGAACTTGATGTCAATGACGCCAGCCAGATTACCGCCTGCGCCGAACGCCTGCGCCAGCAGGCCGGGCGCCTGGACCTGCTGATTAACAATGCCGGTTATGGTGCCATGGGGCCGGTCCTGGATGCCGACCGCGACACCCTGCTCAAACAGTTCGATACCAATGTCTTCGCCCCGATCCAGCTGGTACGGGCCACTGCCGACCTGTTGCGCGAGGCCAAGGGCCTGATCGTCAACATCGGCAGCGTCTCAGGGGTAACCACCACACCGTTCTCCGGGGTCTACTGTGCATCCAAGGCCGCGCTGCATGCGCTGTCTGACGCCCTGCGCCTGGAACTGCACCCGTTCGATATCAAGGTTCTGACCGTGCAGCCAGGGGCAATCGCCTCGGACTTCGGCAATAACGCCACAGCCGCCATCACCATGGACGAAAGCTCCTGGTTCAAGCCCTGGGAGAAGGCCGTGCAGGCACGGGCCAAGGCTTCGCAGAAGTCGACATCGACCTCGGCGCTGGATTTCTCCCGAGAACTGATGAGCTATATCAAGAATCCACTGCGCCCGGAAGTCGCGCTGATCGGCACCAGCAGCCGCAGCATGGTCCGGATGAAGCGCTGGCTGCCCACCTCGATTCTCGACAAACAGTTGCGCAAGCGCTTCGGCCTGGACAACAGCGCCGGCTGAGCCGCGTTCAGGCGCTCAACTGTAGAGAATTTCCTCCGCCTGCCGGTCAGCAATCTCAGCCGGCGAGCGGCCCTCGGCCTGGCTTTGGGCAAAGATACTGTCGAGCCGATCACCAATCTGGCGGATGCGCAGCGCGATCTCGCCCTTGCTCATGCCTTTGTGGGTGAGCGCCACATACAGCAGTCCACCGGCGTTGATCACATAATCCGGGGTATACAGGATACCCCGCGCGTCCAGCAGATCGGCAGCATCGGCATCGGCCAGTTGATTGTTGGCAGCGCCGGCCACAGCGGCGCAGCGTAGCTGGCCGATACTCATGGCATTGAGCACCCCGCCCAGGCCACAGGGGGTGAAAATATCGCAAGGTGCTTCAAACACCGCATCCAGCGCCACCGGCTGGGCGCCCAGTTCGTCCACCACCAGGCGAACCTTGCCAGCATCCAGATCAGCGACCAGCAACTCCGCCCCTTCGGCGACCAGTAGTTCAGCCAGCGCATGACCGACATTACCCAGACCCTGAAGCATAATGCGCACACCATTGAGGTCATCCTGGCCAAGCCGGGCCCGGGCTGCGGCACGAATGCCAGCCAACACCCCGAGCGCAGTCTGCGGCGAAGGATCGCCGGCCCTGGTGGTGCTAGTAACATGCTGGGTTTGTTGAGCAATGCAATCCATGTCGGCCGGACTGGTACCACTGTCGACAGCGGTGATATAGCCCCCGCGCAAGGACTCGATGCAACGGCCGAAGGCCTCGAACAGTGCGGCGCGATCCTCGACATGCGGCGGGCGGATGATCACCGACTTGCCACCGCCTTGCTCCAGCCCCGCCAGTGCGGCCTTGTAACTCATACCCCGAGCCAACCGCATGGCGTCAGCCACGGCCTCGTCCAGGCTTGCATAGGGCTGGTAGCGACAGCCTCCCAGCGCCGGGCCCAGGCGGGTATTGTGAATCGCAATGATGGCCTCCAGGCCAGTCGCTGCATCGGTGAAGAAGTGCAGGGCTTCCATTCGTTCCGATCGCATGGCTGCAAACATGAGGTGCTCTCCTGCTTTTCCGAGATGCCTGAAATAACCATACACATTAATGCTAGGGTCTGCTGCCGTTTCATCGCAAGCCGCGTTGCTGCGAAAAATCTCGCCAGGCTAGGCGTGGGACGCAGGTAATGGTATTCCCTTGCCAAGTCCCACAACGACGCATGGCGAAATTTTCCGCGCAACCCGAAGGGCCGGGCCTGTTTTTGCGCGATGCAGCGTTGCTCGATGCTTATTTGGCCCACCAAACCTCGCATCTCGCGCCTTGCCTCGCGCAAAAACAGGCTCCGGCGCGGTTGTGATGAAACGGCAGCAGGCCCTAGTCATTGCCACTTCGGTTTGGCAAACTTGCCGCGCCTGACTCTGGAGAATAATGACATGCGCTGGTTACTGCCCTTTTTCACCGTACTGCTGATGGTTGGCGTCAGCATTCCCGATGCCGAAGCCCGTCGCCTGGGAGGCGGCAAGAGCTTCGGCAATGCGCCGGCCCATCAAAGCCAGCCGGCCCAGCGCCAGCAGGCGCCGCGCGAGCAACAGGCCGCGCCCCGGCAGCAGTCCGGCGCACCCGCCGCCAGCGGTGCCAGCCGCTGGCTCGGCCCGCTGGCCGGCATCGCCGCCGGTGGTTTGCTGGCCGCCATGCTGTTTGGTGACGGCTTCAACGGCATTCAGCTGTTCGACATTCTGATTCTCGGCCTGATCGCCTTCATGCTGTTCAAACTGTTCAGTCGCCGCGCTCAGCCGGCGTTGCAGCCACAAGCCGCCGGAGCCGGCCCTGGCGCGGTGTTCCGCCAGCCAGTAAACGCCTTTGAACCGGTGACCGGTTCGGAGAGCGCAGCTCCCGGCGCGCTGCATGCAGCGCCGGCTTGGTTTGATGCCCAAGGCTTTTTGCAAGGCGCCGAAGAACACTTCTACACCCTGCAGCGACACTGGCGTGACAATGACGTGGCCGGGATGGCCGAGTATATGAGCCCAGAACTGCTGCAAGCGCTGATCCAGGCCCGGGCCGAACAGCCACCGACTGCCGACGGCTTTGTCGAACAGCTCAGCGTGCGCCTGGACGGCGTTGAACAACGTGATGGCCGAACCCTGGTGACCGTGAGCTTCAACGGTCTGGATCGCGACAGCGTGGAAGACAGCGGCCAGTGGTTTGATGAAAGCTGGGGGCTTGAGCGGATCGACGGCGACGGCCAGCCGTGGATCATTGTCGGGATTCGTCAGAACCGCTGATATCGAGCCAGAGGCTGGGGTAATGCCCCAGCCTCCGATAGGCGCTTAACGTCTTACCGGACGCTTCTGCAACTTACGCTGCAACGTCCGCCGGTGCATGCCCAGGGCCCGGGCGGTGGCGGAAATATTGCCTTCGTGCTCAGCCAAAACCCGCTGAATGTGTTCCCATTGCAACCTATCCACCGACATCGGATGCTCAGGCACCAGCGTTTCCGGGTCAGCCTGTTCGGACAGCAGCGCAGTCAGCACATCATCAGCATCGGCCGGTTTGCACAGATAATGGGTCGCCCCGCGCTTGATCGCCTCGACAGCAGTGGCAATGCTGGAATAGCCGGTCAGGATCACCACTTTCAATTCCGGATAAAGGTCCAACAGCCGGGGCAGCAAAACCAGCCCCGAATCGCCTTCCATCTTAAGGTCAAGCACGGCATAGTCAGGCCGGCTGGCCTGAGCCAGCTGCATCGCCTCTTCGGCATTGGCCGCTGTCTCGACCCGCAACCCACGCCGGATCAGGGCCCGTGCCATGACCCGGGTAAAGGTCGGGTCATCATCGACCAGTAACAGCAACGGCTGTTCGTCCAACTCAAGCGTTTCGCTCATGATTTCACCTCGGTTGCTATCGGCAGCAGCACTTCGGTCAGGGTACCACCGCCTTCCTGATTGAACAGCCGTACGCTGCCACCAATTCGCTCCACGGCGGCCAGGCTGAGAAACAGCCCCAGACCAAATCCTTTCTTGCCCTTGGTAGTGAGAAACGCGGTTCCCAACTGTTCGGCAATATCCAGCGGCACCCCGGGGCCGTGGTCACGGATACACAAGCACACTCGCTGCGGATCCCAGCCCAGGGTGATTTCAATCCCTTCGGCGCAGGCATCAGCAGCGTTATTGAGCAGGTTGAGCACCGCCTGCCCCAGCTCCGGACTGGCCTGCACCTGCGGTGCCGAGCCAGTCGGCACCGGCAGCCATTGCCAGGAGGCTTCCGGGCGCATCAACTGCCAGCGCGTCAGCAGATTGCGCAACCACTGGTCGACCGGCTCCAGACGTTGTGGCTGGCGGCGATTGTCTTCAGCACTGCGGACCATATGCTGCAGGCTGTCCTTGCACAGTTTTACCTGCTCCTGAAGCAGGGCCAGGTCTTCCCGGGTCTGCGGGTCGCGGCAATCACTGTGCATATCTTTAAGCAGAACGCTCATGGTCGACAGCGGCGTCGACAGTTCATGCGCGGCCCCGGCGGCGACGCTGGCGATCCCCAGTAACTGGGCATCGCGCATGCTCTGCTCGCGGCGCTCGGCCAGGCGCTCGGCATGCTGGCGCAGAGCGTCGGCCATGCGTACCACGAACAAACTGATCAGCCCGGCGCTCATGGCGAAGTTGAGCCACATGCCGATCACATGCAAATTGACCACTCCAGCCATGACCGGCAGCTCGAAGGCTTCCAGCGGCTTGTACCAGACCAGCAGTACGCTGTAGGCGGTCACCGCCACACAGGCCAGAAACCCGGTATAGAACCAGGGCAAGGTGGCCGCGGCGATGGTCAGCGGCACCAGATAGTAGGACACGAAGGGGTTGGTCGGCCCACCCGAGTAGTACAGCAGAATGCTGTGAATCATCATGTCGAACAGCAGTTGCAGGCTGTATTCGAGGTCAGTCACCGGCCAGCGCTGTGACAACCGCAGCAGGGTCAGGATACTGACCAGAGCGGATACCCCCAGAGTCACCAGCAGCGCCGTCCAAGGCAGCGGAAACCAGCCACTGACATAGGCGCCGGCCACTGACAGACTTTGTGCCAACAACACCAGCAGGCGAATCAGGATCAACCGCCAGAGATTCTGCCGGGAAGGTGAAAGCGCCAGGGCGTTGGGACTCATGAGAAACCGCTGTGACACAGAAGGACTCCAGTATAGAGTTGATCCAATGCAGACTTGTGCGACACAGAGTCGCATAAAGCAAGCCCGCAGCGTACCTGCAAAATCATCAAAAACGGGTGGTCACGGAACCTGTGGCCTGCGCATCAGTCTGAGCCATGACCACAGAACAAGGAGTTCCCATGCGTCAGCTTATTGCCCTACCCCTGCTATTGACCCTGAGCCTGGCCGGCACTCATGCGCTGGCCGACAGCCCCCGCTACAACCAGGTCGCGCTACGGGCCGAGGTTCAGCAGTCGGTCAATCATGACACCTTGCGGGTTACCCTGTTCGCCGAAGACCAGGACAGCGACCCGGCCCGTCTGGCCAACCGCATCACCCAGAAGCTGAATCAGGGCCTGGACAACGCGCGCCAGGTGGAGGGCATCAAGGTCAGTAGCGGCAACCGCCGTAGCCAGCCGGTCTACGACGAAAAACGCTCACGTATCGTAGCCTGGCGCGAGCGCGGCGAGATCATTCTGGAAGGCAGCGACTTCACCGCGCTGTCCAGCCTGACTGGCCGACTGCTCAGCGATCTAAGCCTGGGCGACATGCAGTTCAGCCTGTCGCCCTCCAGCCGCCGGGCTACCGAGGATGAGCTGATTCGTGAAGCTATCGAGGCGTTCAAGGCCCGGGCCGAGATTGCCAGCCAGAGCCTGGGCGGTAACGGTTACAAGATCGTCAACCTGAACCTGAACACCCAGTTTATGCCGCCGATTCTACTGCGCAGCGCCCCGAAGATGGCCATGATGGCCGACGCGGAAATGGCCTCGCCCAGTGTGGAAGGCGGCCAGGCCGATGTTACCGTGAATGCCGATGGGGTGATTGAGGTCAACCTGCCTTAAGGACGCATAAAGGCATAATCCTGATCCTCGTCGAGATTCTCGGCGAGGAACTGCAGTTCATGGGCGATATCCGCCAGACTGCGTTCGCGCTTGTAGATGGCGATCACCTCGTTCATCAACGCCCGGGCCAGATCCTGCTCACCGTAGCCGGCTTCCCGGGCCTGTTCGACACCTTGCTCAACCACCGTCTTGGCCAATGCATATACTGACATGCTGACTACCTCCATTGCTGGGTTTCAGATCATTACCAGACACACCGTCATTTCAGCACAATCATACAAACATTAATATTGACACAGATCATTATTGATCATCTGAATCATAAGGCTCTTGCAAATAACGATCGCTGTCGAAGGTTTCCACCCATTGCGGGTAGAACACCACCAGCCCGGTGACGGCGGTGCCGTTGATAAAGGCTTCGGGAAACATCACCAGCAACAGATAGCCGAAAAACTCCAGCGCCGTATCCGGCACACTGAGCTGGCCGCCCCAGCTCAACAACCCCATGCCAACCAGCACCACCGCAGCGGCCGACAGGGCTGCGGCGAAAAAGCCGCTGATGAAGATATACAGGAACAAATTGGTCGGCCGAAAGCGCTCCAGGCCACGCAGGATCAATACCGTGACCAGCACCGGCAACAGGATTCGCAGCAGCCCGTTGGCGCCCATCGCCGCCGCATCATCCACGCCCAGAGCGACCAGCGCCAGCTGCGCCAGCGCACCTGCCAGAATTGCCAGTTGCCAGTCGAGCAGCAAGGTGACGGCGGTCAAGCCGATGAAATGAAAAGTCAGCCCACTGTCGAACTCACGGCGTACCAGCCACAGCACGGCCAGCACAAACACGCTACCGTAGAACAGATGCTGACGTCGACTATCGGCCAGCAGTTCAACCCAGGACACCCGCGCCAGCGCCCACAACAGGGCAAGACCATAGAGCAACAGAGTGATGACAATCTGACTGGTGCTGAGCAGGTGGGCGGCGAGCATGACGAGTCCCGGTGGTGGTCAGAGTCTGATGATAACAGTCCAAACCCGGCCAATCAGCCACAGCCGACCAAGGACCCGCTCCCAAGTGAGTACTTTTGGCGGATGAAATCTTTGTCACAAGGGGCTACACTGCCGGCATAGTCAGTCCAAGCCTGTCCGCGCGGCCCCCAACTGCGCCAAGAACAAAAAGGTAATGCCATGCCCAGCCGTCTGTATCCCGAAGATCAAAAACGGGTCGATGAATACCTGAGCGCCCCGCATCACCAGGTTGAACGCAAGCCGTTCAATGTCTGGCTGCTGCTGGCCGTCATTCTCGGTGCGGTGGTCGCCATGGGCCTGCTCGCGCGTTACCTGTCCACTCTGGTTCTGGGGTGACGCCCGGGCCCGAGTCTGCTCGCTTCGACTGACGCCAGATTCATTCATTTCAAGAGTCTTGCACATGTCGAACGCACAAATGGATCAAGCCCTACCGCGTATATTGGTGGTCGGTGGCGGCGCCGGTGGCCTTGAACTGGCCACCCGGCTGGGACGCAAACTGGGGAAGAAAAAGCGCGCCAGGATCACCCTGGTCGACGCCAACATGACCCACATCTGGAAGCCGCTGCTGCATGAAGTCGCCGCCGGCTCGCTGAACTCCACCGAAGACGAACTCAATTATGTCGCCCAGGCCAAATGGAACCACTTCCATTTTCAGCTCGGGCGTATGTGCGGGCTGGACCGCGAACGCCGGGAAATCACCCTAGCGGCTATTGCCGACGACAAAGGTGACGAGCTGATCGCTCAACGCACGCTGGGTTACGACTATCTGGTGATCGCCGTCGGCAGTACCACTAACGACTTCAATACCCCCGGTGCGGCCGAGCACTGCCTGTTCCTCGATACCCGAGACCAGGCCGAGCGCTTCCACCGCCTGCTGCTCAACCAGTACATGAAGGCCCAGGCCAACGAAGGACTGAGCACCACCAACGAGCCGATCAATCTGGCGATCATCGGCGCCGGAGCCACTGGCGTCGAGCTGGCAGCCGAACTGCACCATGCGGCTCGGCTGCTGCGCGCCTACGGCCTGGACCGGATTCGCCCGGAAGACCTCAACATCACCCTGATCGAGGCCAGCCAGCGGGTGCTGCCGGCCCTGCCGGAACGCATCAGTGGCCCGGTAACCAAGGTCCTCGGCGACCTGGGAGTCAAGCTGCTGACCGGCTCTCCGGTCAAGGAAGTGGCCGCCGACCATCTGCTGCTGGCCAACGGCGAACAGGTGCCGGCCTCGCTCAAGGTCTGGGCCGCCGGCATTCGCGCCCCGCAGTTTCTCGCCGGACTCGGGCTGGAAACCAACCGGATCAATCAGTTGCTGGTGCAGCGCACCCTGCAAACCACTCTGGATGAGCGCATTTTCGCCTTTGGTGACTGCGCCGCCTGCCCCACCGACGAGGACGGCAAACTGGTGCCGCCGCGGGCACAGGCCGCTCACCAGCAGGCCAGCCTGCTGGCTGCCAACCTGCGTCGACTGCTGGACGGCAAACCCCTGCAGCAATATAGCTATCGCGACTACGGCTCACTGATCTCACTGTCGAGTTTCAGCGCGGTAGGCAACCTGATGGGGAACCTTACCGGTAGCGTGATGCTCGAAGGCAAGCTGGCGCGAATGTTCTACATTTCGCTCTACCGTCTGCACCAGATGGCGTTGTACGGCGTTGCCCGTACCCTGCTGCTGATGCTCAGCGACCGGATTGGCCGTAGCACCGAACCGCGCCTCAAACTGCACTGAATCTGGCGGCCCGACCGAGCCGCCGTCAACCGCCGCTCAACACAGCGGCGGTCCACGCCAATAACAACTCAGCACCCGCCTGATCCACTTATTCACAAGGTTGAGTCATGCCCAGTCATGCCCAAACACCGCCCGCTCTGGCGCGCGGTACCGTTATTCTGATTCAGCTCGCACTGGCGCTGGGCGGCTTCGCCATTGGTACCGGCGAATTCACCATCATGGGCCTGATGCCTACCATTGCCGAGGATCTGGGCATCAGCGAGCCACAGGTCGGCCATGTCATCAGCGCCTACGCCCTGGGCGTGGTGATCGGCGCTCCCGCTCTGGCCCTGCTCGGGGCCAGGCTGTTTCGCCGTCATCTGTTGCTGCTGTTGATGGGCTGCTTTGCGCTGGGCAACTTTGCCAGCGCATTGGCGGCGGACTACCCCAGCCTGCTGCTGTTCCGCTTTCTGGCCGGGTTGCCGCACGGGGCCTACTTCGGCATCGCCATGCTGGTGGCCGCATCGCTGGCGCCGCCCAGCCAGCGGGCCAAGGCGGTCAGCCGGGTACTGGCTGGCCTGACTGTAGCCATTCTGATTGGCAACCCCCTGGCCACCTGGCTGGGGCAAACCCTGAGCTGGCGCCTGGCTTTCGTACTGGTCGGCCTGATTGCCCTGATCACGGTGCTGATGGTGGCGCTGTTTCTGCCGCTGGACCGCAACGAGCCGCGCAGCCGCCCCAGCGAGGAGCTGCGGGCTTTCAACCGCGCGCCGATCTGGCTAGCACTGGCGATTGGCGCCATCGGTTTCGCTGGCATGTTCTGCGTCTTCAGTTACGTCGCCCCTACCCTGCTGGAAGTGACAGGCGTCAGCAAGGGCTGGATTCCGCTGGCCATGGCCGTATTCGGTGCCGGCTGCATCGTCGGCAACAACCTCGGCGGCCGGCTGTTCGACCGTCTGCGCTTTCGCGCGGTGGCCTGGATCCTGATCTGGAGCGCGCTGGTACTGCTGGCCTTTCCGCTGGCCGCACAGCAGCCCTGGAGCGCGCTGCTGGCGATCTTTGCAGTCGGCACCATGATCGCCCTGGGGCCGGCTCTGCAAACGCACCTGATGGATATTGCCGAGGGTGCCCAGACGCTGGCCGCCGCCTCCAACCATGCCGCGTTCAACATCGCCAACGCTCTAGGCCCCTGGCTCGGCGGGCTGGCGATCAGTGCCGGCATGAGCTGGACGGTAACCGGTTATATCGGTGCGCTGACCGCTCTGGCCGGACTAGGACTGTTTCTGTGGGCCAGGCGAGTGCAGCATTTATCGAGCGGAGCCGACAGCGAGGACAGTATTCAGACAGCTTGAGCGGCTACAACCAAGATCGACCGGTTTGATCAACGCCCATGGATTCGCCGGCCCGAGTGGGCGATGCTTTCAAGCAAGGCAAACAGAGAAATGAAGAGAAAGAGAAAACAGAGGGGAGAAAATGGTGGGTCGTGTAGGATTCGAACCTACGACCAATTGGTTAAAAGCCAACTGCTCTACCAACTGAGCTAACGACCCATATTCTGAAAAATGGTCGGGGTAGGGGGATTCGAACTCCCGACATCCTGCTCCCAAAGCAGGCGCGCTACCAGGCTGCGCTATACCCCGATATTCAGCAAGTTGGCTCCGCGACCTGGACTCGAACCAGGGACCCAATGATTAACAGTCATTTGCTCTACCGACTGAGCTATCGCGGAATTACCTTGAGAACCCTCAGAGGAGACTGCGGTTGGTGTCACATTCCCCCTGCTGAGGCGCGCCATTTTACCGTCCAGAGAGCGCCTGTCAACCCCAAAATTTCCGATCCGACACAATGACTTGGCAAAAACGAAAAACCCGCACAAAGGCGGGTTTTTCTTTCCAGCCAAAGCGGCTGATTACAACTGCGGACCAGCCTGAACGATGGCCTCGGACACCTCGAACTTCTTGAAGTTTTCGATGAACTTGGCGGCCAGCTCACGGGCGGCAGCGTCATAAGCCGCAGGATCGGACCAGGTATTGCGCGGATTCAGCAGTTGGGTGTCGACACCCGGGACCGCCTTGGGCACATCCAGGTTGATCAGCGGCAGGTGCTCGGTCTCGGTGCCGATCAGCGCACCCGACTGCACCGCAGCGATGATCGCCCGGGTAGTCGGAATGCTGAAGCGTTGGCCAGTGCCGTAGGGGCCACCAGTCCAGCCAGTGTTAACCAGATAGACCTTGCTGCCGAAGGCGTTGATCCGCTTGATCAGCAGCTCGGCGTACTCGCCGGCAGGACGCGGGAAAAACGGTGCGCCGAAGCAGGTCGAGAAGGTCGACTTGATGCCGCCGCCAGAACCCATTTCGGTAGAGCCAACCAGTGCGGTGTAACCGGACAGGAAGTGATAGGCAGCCTGCTCGTTGTTGAGGATCGACACCGGCGGCAGCACCCCGGTCAGGTCGCAGGTCAGGAAAATGATCGCGTTCGGCTCACCGGCACGGTTGGCGATCACACGCTTCTCGACATGCTCCAGCGGGTAGGCAACGCGGGTATTCTGGGTCAGGCTGACGTCGGCATAATCGGCAACACGGGTTTCCGGGTTGATGATCACGTTCTCGATGATCGAACCAAACTTGATCGCTTTCCAGATCACCGGCTCGTTCTTTTCCGACAGATCGATACACTTGGCGTAGCAGCCGCCTTCGATGTTGAACACGCTGCCTTCGGCCCAGCCATGCTCATCATCGCCGATCAGGTTACGTGCCGGGTCGGCCGACAGGGTGGTCTTGCCGGTACCGGACAGACCGAAGAACAGGGTGGTATCACCGTCGTCACCAACGTTGGCGGCACAGTGCATTGGCAATACATCCTTGGCCGGCAACAGGAAGTTCTGTACCGAGAACATCGCCTTCTTCATTTCCCCAGCGTACTGCATGCCAGCCAGCAGCACCTTGCGCTGAGCGAAGTTGATGATCACGCAGCCATCGCTGTTGGTGCCATCACGCTCGGGCTCGCAAACGAAATGTGGAGCGTTGAGAATTTGCCAGTTGTCCTTGCCAGCCGGGTTGAACTGGGCCGGATTGATGAACAGGGTGCGGCCGAACAGGTTGTGCCAGGCGGTCTCGGTGGTCATCACTACCGGCAGGTAGTGCTCCGGGTCGGCGCCAACATGCACGTGCGATACGAAGCTTTCGCTGCTCGACAGGTACTGCGCCACACGGGCCCACAGTGCGTCGAACTTGTCGGCCGGGAACGGGCGATTGATCGGCCCCCAGGCGATGGCGCTTTGGGTGCTCGGCTCTTCGACAATGAACCGATCCATCGGCGAGCGGCCGGTGCGGGCACCGGTCTTGACCACCAGGGCGCCGGTATCGGCCAACTGACCCTCATTGCGCTGGATCGCCAACTCGACCAGGTGAGCGATGCTCAGATCGGTATAAACGGTGTTGGTAGCTTGCGTCATCAAACATCATCCTCTTCGGCTTTGACCGAACTCTACTTCAAGACCGGTAGACGGCCTCAGCACGGGAGATCAAAGGTTTATACAGCTCACAAATCAGCGCTGGGTCAGCGCGCAGGCGCGCCATTATGCCAAAAAAAAGTCAAGTGCGCTAAGCCCAGCTCCAGACCGACATCAATCGGTCCAATAGAGGTTCGCTATCGCTCTAGTTCAGGCTCCGAGCGTGTTCTTCGCTATCGCTGAACAACGTCTCCAGCTCAGCGGGCCCGAACCGATAGCGGTTGTTACAGAACTGGCAGTCCACCTCAACACTGCCGCCCTGCTCTTCAAGCAATTGAAAGGCGTCGTGACGGCCCAGACTAACCAGTGCCTGCCCCGAGCGCTCGCTTGAGCAGCTACAGTGGAAGCTAACCGGGTGGGTATCGAACAGCCGCAGGTCCTCTTCGTGGAACAGACGGTGCAGCAATACGGTATTGTCCAGCGCCAGCAACTCTTCCGGGGTCAGGGTATCGGCCAGGACATTGAGGTGTTCCCAGGTCAGCGCCCGTTGCTCGGGGTCCTTCTGCCGGTCAGCCGGCAGAGCCTGAAGCAGAAAACCGCGAGCCAGACGCCCATCAGCCAGCAACCGGAAACGGGTCGGCAACTGCTCGGAATTCTCGAAATAGCTGTTCAGCGCCTCGGCCAGCGAGCCGCCTTCCAGGGACACAATGCCCTGATAGCGCTGGCCCTGCTCGGGGTCGATGGTGATCGCCAGTACGCCATCAGGCATCAGTTCAGACAGGCAGTCACCTTCCAGATCATCGGCGTAACGCGCAATCCCGCGTACCTGCTGGTTGCTCGAACATTCGACCATCAGCGTCGACAGCGGACCATTGGAACGGGCCTGCAATACCAGCAGGCCATCGAACTTGATGGTGGTCGACAGCAACACGGCGGCAGCCAGCATCTCGCCGAGCAGCGCCCGCACCGGCTCAGGGTAATCGTGCTTGGCCAGAATCTCCCGATAGCTTTGATCAAGCGCGGTCATCTCGCCGCGCACATCGGCATGTTCGAAGAGAAAGCGTTGGGTGGTATCCAGGGACTGCATCAAGAGTCAGCTCATTGCGAAAAAGAAGCGATTATATCAAGCCATCGCCGTTCTCGGCATTGCGCTCGTCGCGAAAACGGTGAATCTGCCGCCGCTGTTTCTTGCTCGGGCGATGCTCGCTGATCATTAGCCCGGCCCCCATGGCCTTGCGCTGGGCAGCCGCCGCCTCGCGCAGGCGAATACTCTCGGCGGTTTCCTCGTACAGCAGCTGGGCTTCGGGAGCGCCCCGGCGCTGAACGCTGAGCGCCCGGACAATCACCGTTCGGTTGTCGAACCCCTGGCGAATCTGTAGCTGATCGCCTACCCGTGGCTCTCTGGAAGGCTTGCAGCGCTCACCCCCACACTGCACCTTGCCACCCTCGATCGCGGCCTTGGCCAGCGCCCGGGTCTTGAAAAAACGTGCCGCCCAGAGCCACTTGTCCAGGCGAACCTTGTCATCCTCTGCCATAGTTGTCTCGCTGCTATCTCGCTAACAGGCTTCACACGAGTGTAACAGGGCCGCCGGCAGACTTGTCGAACGCTGCGTCTTGGCCCATGATGCGCGCCATTGGAGCGGGGTACCCGCACCCAGCCGCCGACAGGCGGTATTGCCGGCTGCCGTCCAGGCTGTTTTGGCACAGGGAGACAGCCGATGAAAACCTTCGACCATCTGAATGTGATAGGCCTGCGCGAATGGATCGGGCTGCCGGGGCTGGGGATCGACCAGGTCATGGCCAAAGTCGACAGCGGAGCCAAAACCTCGGCTCTGCACGCCAGCGACATCGTGACGTTCGAGCGCGATGGTCAGCCCTGGGTGCGCTTCAACGCCCACATCGGCAGCCGCAATAAGCAGCGCAAACAGTATTGTGAGGCGCAACTGGTGGATTTCAAGCGGGTCAAAAGCTCCAACGGCCAGCTGCAGGAGCGCCATGTGATCCGCACACCACTGGTACTCGGTGATCGCTGCTGGTGGGTCGACTTCACCCTGACCTGTCGCAAGGCCATGCGCTACCGGGTCCTGCTCGGCTGTACCGCCATGCTCGATGGCCAACTGGTGATCAATCCCGGACTACGCTTTGTCCAGGATAAGCCGCAAACCTCATTGTTTATTGAAGGCTGAAGGACATTTCCATGAAAATCGCGGTGCTGTCGCGCAACCGTAATCTCTACTCCACCCGGCGGCTGGTCGAAGCCGGACTGGCGCGCGGCCATGAAATGCAGGTGATCGACACCTTGCGGGCCTACATGAACATCACCAGTCACAAGCCCTCGATCCACTACAAGGGGCAGGAGTTGACCGGGTTCGACGCGGTGATTCCACGTATTGGCGCCTCAATCACCTTCTACGGCGCCGCCGTACTGCGCCAGTTCGAGATGATGGGGGTGTTCCCGCTCAACGAGTCGGTGGCGATCAGCCGCTCACGCGACAAATTGCGCTCCTTGCAGCTGCTGGCCCGCAAGGGCGTTGGCCTGCCGGTTACCGGCTTTGCCCACTCACCCGATGACATCCCCGACCTGATCAGCATGGTCGGCGGCGCCCCCCTGGTGATCAAGCTGCTTGAAGGTACCCAAGGGATTGGCGTGGTGCTGTGCGAGACCGAGCAGGCCGCCGAGTCGGTGCTTGAGGCCTTCATGGGCCTGAAGGCCAACATCATGGTCCAGGAATACATCAAGGAAGCCGGCGGCGCCGACATCCGCTGTTTCGTGGTCGGCGACAAGGTGATCGCGGCGATGAAGCGTCAGGCCAAGGCCGGCGAATTCCGCTCCAACCTGCACCGCGGCGGCAGTGCCAGCCTGATCAAGATCACCCCGGAAGAACGCATGACCGCCGTGCGTGCGGCCAAGGTCATGGGTCTGAGTGTGGCCGGGGTCGACATTCTGCGTTCCAACCATGGCCCGGTGGTCATGGAGGTCAACTCCTCACCCGGCCTGGAAGGCATCGAAACCACCACCGGCAAGGACATCGCCGGACTGATCATCCAGTACATCGAAAAGAACGCCCGGCCAAATCAGACCCGCACCCGGGGCAAGGGCTAGCTCAGGCGGCGGGTGTGCTCAACAGCGGCCCCGCCAACTGGGCATACTCCTCTACCGCATCGAACTCCTCGGTATCACGCAGTGCGCCCCGGCTGTCCGGCTGGCGCACCGCCAGCAACTGCGCAACGCCGTACTCCCGCGCCGCACGCAGGATCGGCAGACTGTCATCGATAAACAGGGTGCGCTCGGGATCGAATGGGACTTCATGTTGCAACGCCTGCCAGAAGGCCTGGGCCTCCTTGGGAAAGCCGAAGTCGTGGGAGCTGATCAGACGCTGAAAATAGGTCATCAGTTCGACCCGTTCCATTTTCAGTGACAACGATTCGCGATGCGCATTGGTAATCAGGATCACCTGTTTGCCGGCTCCCTGCAGGGCCTGCAAAAACAGATCGGCATCCGGACGCAAGCTGATCATGTGCGCCACTTCACGCTTGAGCGCGGTGATCGGCAAACTCAGCTCACGACTCCAGAAATCCAGACAGTACCAGTCCAGTTGCCCCTGCTTGGCCTGCATCAGAGGATAGATCTCGGCCTTGGCCCAGGCCAACGACTGACCATGATGGTCGGCATAACGCTGCGGCAGGTATTCGAGCCAGAAGTGGTTGTCGAAGTGCAGATCGAGCAGCGTACCGTCCATATCCAGCAATACGGTGTCGATGGTGTTCCAATTAAGCATGAGCGGTTGGGTTTGCCGTGAATGAACGGCTATGATACGTGAGCCTGCCGCCGACCACCACGGAGCCCTTATGCCGCAGAAGCCCGAAACACTGGAAGCCAAGATCGTCGCCAAAAGCCGCCTGTTTACCGTGGAGCAGGTCCAGTTGCGCTTCAGCAACGGCGTCGAACGCACTTATGAGCGACTGGTGAACAAGGGGCAGGGCTATGGTGCGGTGATGGTGGTAGCACTCAAGGACCCGCGTACCGCATTGTTGATCGAAGAGTATTGCGGCGGCACCGATGACTACCAGCTGTCGCTGCCCAAGGGATTAGTCGAGCCCGGTGAGGATGTACTGGATGCGGCCAACCGGGAACTGATGGAAGAGGCTGGATACGGCGCCGAGCGCCTTGAATACCTCACCCACCTGTCACTCTCACCCGGCTATATGAGTCAGCGAATTGCCGTGGTGCTGGCCCGAGACCTGTACGAAAAGCGCCTGCCTGGCGATGAGCCCGAGCCGATTCGGGTCGACAGCGTCGATCTATATGCCCTGGCGGAATTGACCGAGCGCGACACCTTCAGCGAGGGCCGCGCCCTGGCCGCCCTCTACCTGGTTCGGGACTTGCTGGAGCAACGTGGCGAACTGAGTCGTTGAAGTTCTAGCGCTGCAATACGAACTGGCCACTGAAACGCAGCGCATCTCCACCCTCCCCCAGCACTCGGGCATCCAGACTGATACGGGCCCGGCCCCGGCGCTGATACATTGCCACGAAGCGTTCCCAGGCTTCGACTGGCGGCGGCGCACAAACCGCCACCAACTCACCTTCGACCGGCGCCTGGTATTTGACCTGGGCCTCATGGATCACCACCTGGCCGTCATCAATACCGGCTTCGCGCAAGGCCAGATGCAACCAGCCCCAGCCCGCGACCAGCGCCATGCAGTACAAGCTGCCGCCAAACGCCGTACCCTTGTGATTGGCATTGGGCGCCAGCGGCGCCTTGAGCGTCAACGTGCCGGCCTGATAGCTCACCACTTCGAGCCCCAGGGCACGAGTCAGAGGGATTTCGTCATGCAACAACGGCTGCAGCGGATGAACAGTATCAGACATAAGACAAACTCCTGACGGCGAGACAAGGCTCTGACGTCATCATACCTTGCAACGGTCACACCGGGTCCCAGGCTGGACAGCCCAATACCCCAGGCGCATCATGACTCCGGAACATTGACTACAGGGGATCAGCATCATGTTTCACCGGCAAATACCGGAACACAAACTGCGCATGCCCAGTGAAGAGGAGGCATTGCCGGGACGCAATCAGCCAATCCCGACCAGTGACACCCATACGGTTCTCGGCACACAGCTCAAGCCGCCGTTTCCCGAAGGGTTACAACAGATCATTGTCGGCATGGGCTGCTTCTGGGGTGCCGAACGCCGCTTCTGGCAATTGCACGGGGTTTACACCACCGCGGTTGGCTATTGCGCTGGGCTAACGCCCAACCCAACCTACGAGGAAGTCTGTTCGGGGCTGACCGGACACAATGAAGTGGTTATGGTGGTGTTCGACCCGGAGCAGTTGAGCCTGGATGAGCTGTTGAAGGTGTTCTGGGAATCCCACGACCCGACCCAGGGCATGCGCCAGGGCAACGATATCGGCACCCAGTACCGCTCTGGCATTTACGTCTTCAGTCCCTACCAGCGCGCCGTGGCCGAGGCCAGCAAGGCCCGCTTTGCCGATGCGCTGGGCCAGGCCGGTAAAGGCCCGGTCACCACCGAGATACTGCCAGCCACCACCTTCTACTATGCCGAGGACTACCATCAGCAGTATCTGGACAAGAACCCCGGCGGCTACTGTGGCCTGGGCGGCACCGGGGTCTGCCTGCCGCCAGGCTGATCAGCCACGCCGCCCCAAGGCCTGCAGACAGCGCCCAGTCAGCTCGGTAAAGCGCTTGAACGCCGCGAACTGGGCTTCACTGGGCTCGCGGCCGGATACCCGCATATCGGCATACAGCACCCCGATCTCACGATTTCCGGCCAGAATCGGGGCGATAAAGAACATGCCATCGCCAAAATATTCGCGAATCCGCTGGTCACTCAGATCCTCAAGGCTGCAGGTAGCGGGCGTACCCATCCACAGCACCTCACGCTGACGCAAGGCATAGCCGAAGATATGCTCATGCGCTCGGCTGCACGGCAGATCAAAGCCGTTCAGCCAAGTTTGAGTTCCCTTGCCAACCACCCGCTTGGCCTTGAACCGGCTCTGGTTGTCAGCCAGCACCGCCAGCATCACCCGCTCCAGCCCGGCGCCCAAATGCAGCCCGTTCATCAGCGTCGACAGAATGGTTTCGACATTGATCGGGCTTTTGACCATCAACGCCATGTTTTGCATCGACAGCTTGAGCAGATCGACATTGCCCTGTAGCAGCGGCTCGCTGATGGTCGCCCTGGCGGCCGCGCCCACCGCCTCCTGCTCAAGCAGCCCGGCCAGGTCCAGCGGCACACCCTCGGTACTGGGAATCAAGGCTTGCAGTTCATGGGCCCCACAACCGGCGGCGATATCCGCCGCTTCGTGGGCACTAGCCAGCACCTGCTGCAAGGCCTCATCCGGACTGCCGCCAATCAGTCCGGCCAAGGGTTTGATCAGCGCCTGCAAACCTTCCGAATGCCAGCCGCCCTGCGCTTCCTCAGCCACCCGGCTACCCATGGCCAGGGCCCGCGCCGCCGGAGTTCGGGCGTCACGGCCGGACTGGATCAGATGGCCGATATCACCCAGGTTCCAGCTGCGCAGCAGTCCCTGGGTCAACTGTTCGAAGCTGAAACCCAACACCCGGCGTACCGCCTTGTCGCGATCGATATCCGCCACCGCCAGGGCTCCAGCCAACTGCTCGGCCGGTTCGCCAGCCAGGCTCCAGAACGCCAACTCGCCCAAATGCTGCAGCAAGCCGGCGATAAAGACTTCCTCCTTGTGCGCCAGCGCCACGTACTGGGCCAGATTGCGGGCCTGCACCGCGCCATGGAAAGAGCGCGCCAGCAAGCTCTGAAGTTGCTGACTGGCGGCCCCCTTACCCAAGGTGTCGAGCAAGCTGATCGACAGGCCGATCATCCGCACCTGCTCGAACCCGAGCACCACCACCGCCCGGGAAATGGTCCGCACAACTTCGCGTCCCGGATTACAGTACACACTGTTGCTGACCCGCAGGACCTTGGAGGTCAGCGCCGCATCACGCAACAGGATATCCGCCAACTGTTTGACCGATGCGTTCTCCTGTTGGGAAACCCGCAGCAAATCATGTACCACCACTGCCATAGCTGGCAGTTCCGCCTCACTGAAACGCTCCATCCACTGGTGCAGGCCCTTGATTTCGTCAGTCAATCGACCACCTCTGGATGCCCATACGCTTATTATTTGAAATCAATATAACATCAGAAACTAGCTAGCACTGAGAGCCCGTCAGCAACTCCCGAACATAGCCATGAATCAGCAGAGCCGCTAGACTTGCCGGCTCGGCGTTTGATTGGCAGCCGTCGGCCTGGCAAACGACCACCGTACACCATCGCTCGCTACCGCCCACACGCGACACTCGCCGTCTGATCACCCGCAGCAAGGATGTAACCATGCCCCAAATGACCCACGGCCGTGCGCTGCTCAGCATGCATGTTGCAGCACTGATGTTCGGCCTGACCGGGATTTTCGGCAAACTGACCCAGGCCGGGCCGCAGGCCATCGTGCTCGGCCGCGCCCTGTTCGCGGTGCTGGCCTTGCTGCTGTTTGCCCGCCTGCTGCGGTTGCCGATAGTGCGCGGCATCAATCCCCGACGTTTTCTGCAACTGGCGCTGTGCGGGGTATTGCTCGGGATTCACTGGCTGACCTTTTTTCATGCCGTCAAGATCGCTGGCGTTGGCATCGCCACCTTGGGCTTCGCCAGCTTCCCGGCCTTTGTGGTGATCCTTGAGGCGATATTCTGGCGTGAGCACCCCAGCCGCCTGGAGCTGTTCAAGGTAGCGCTGGTGTGTTGCGGCCTGATTCTGGTCACTCCCAGCTTCACCCTTGGCGATCAGGCCACCACCGGGCTGCTTTGGGCCGTGCTGTCGGGATTCTGCTTCGCCGCAGTGTCGGTCGGTAACCGTCTGACCGCCGGCAAGCTGCATGCCGTGCAGGTCGCGGGCTGGCAAAATCTGGTCATTCTGCTGTGTTTGCTGCCGCTGGCCAGTGTCGAACTGATCAGCATGCCGGCGCTGGACTGGTTGTGGGTCGCGCTGCTGGGGCTGCTGTGCACCGGTCTGGCACACGGCTTGTTCGTCGCCAGCCTTAGTGTCCTCAAGGCCCGCGTCGCCTCGCTGTTCTTCGCGCTGGAACCGGTCTACGGCATTTTGTTCGCCTGGATGCTGTTCGCCGAACAGCCAACCCTGCGCATGTTGCTGGGTGGCGTGCTGATCATCAGCGCCCTGATCCTGGGGCGTCGGGCACCCGAACAGCCAGCCTGACCAGACTGCCGAGCGGTTCACTCACGCAGTCGCAAGCCCAGTACCGGCACCAGTAGCCCGCCCAGGCGCCAAAGCCGCCGGCCGCCGAGATAGGCTCGATAGACACCAACCTGACTGGCCTGGGCCAGGCGCCCGACCAGCCAGCCCGTCAGCACGGCAGCGCCAAGACGGACCGGAACAGGCACCCGCTCCAGCGCCGCCAGGCGCTGACGCGATGCCAGCAACAGCCGACCCCGGCGTTGCGCCAGCTCCTGTTCCAGGCCTTGCAACTCAATGGTCAGTTGCTTGCAGGACATGCCGGGCACCCTCCACAAAGGCCTGCACATGACGACGGGTAGCCGGCAGGCGCAAATGCCGCCGATAGCTCTGCGCCAACCCCAGCAACACCAGGATGCACAGCAACTGCAGAGCAATAAAACCGGCAATGGCCCAGGGCACCGAGGCGCTGTAGTGATAGACCAGCCAGCCGAACAATACCGACAGCCCCAGCCAACTCATCAGCAGTAGCGGCACCAGCGCCAGGGCAATCAGCAACAGCCGGCGGGCGTCGGCCAGCGCCAGGCGCAGTTCGGTTTGAAACAACCTTCCCAGAGTGTCACCGGCTGCCAATGCCTGCCGTGCCCAGTCGAGCCAGGCCTGCAGTTCGTTCGCATCAGCCGGGCCGGCAGCATTGCCGGCCGGCTCCTGCACCGGGTCTTGAGCACTCATCGACGGGAAAACAACTGGGAAAAGATAAACCCGGCAATAAAGGCGATACCCACACTCGCCAGGGGTTTTTCCTGCAAATAACGACTGGCTTCCTGGCCCAGCTCTTCAGCCTTGTGCTTGCCCTTGAGCAATTGCTCGGTGGCTTCCTGCTTCAGGTCCAGTCCGGCTGCTTCGGCAGCGCGGGTGAAATGCTCCTTGGCTTCCATCAAATCCCGATAGGCCGCCATCAAGGCCTCCTTGCTGGCCTCCAGTTCCTGTTCCTTGCCGTTCGCTTCTTTCTTTGCATCAGCCATGGGGTCCTCCTTTGCGGGGCTGTCCGTGTCTGTTTCAGACTAATACAGACTCTGGACTGTCGCCATGGCGCATCAGTTCCCTAACGCCGACTGCCGGTATGCAAACCGGTTATGCCACCGCATTCGCCGTGGCGAAACCCGCACCGGATACTTCTCTGCCACGCCCAAATCATCCACCCTTGGGTATTCATACACGGTTGGCCTGACTGTGCCAGACTGTGCCAACTGCTCCATTCGTCGAGGATCTCCCAGATGCAAAACACTCGTGAATTCGATGTCATCGTCTATGGCGCCAGCGGTTATACCGGCCGTCTGGTAGCCGAATACCTGAGTCAGGAATATGCCGGCGACAGCCAGCTACGCTGGGCCATGGCCGGACGCAACCTGGACAAGCTCGCCGCCGTGCGTGACGAAATCGCTGCCCCCGCAGACATCCCACTGATCCAGGCCGACACCAGCGACCCGGCCAGCCTCAAGGCCATGGTCAGTCGTACCCGGGTAGTGCTGACCACGGTTGGCCCCTACCAGCTCTACGGCTCGGAGCTGGTCGCCGCCTGCGCCGCTCAGGGTACTGACTACGTCGACCTGTGCGGCGAGCCAGCCTGGATGCGCCAGATGATCGACGCCCATGAAGCCACCGCCCGGCAATCCGGGGCGCGCATCGTGTTTTCCTGCGGCTTCGATTCGATTCCCTTCGACCTGGGGGTCTGGTTCCTGCAGCAGCATGCGCGCCAGCAGCTCGGCGCACCGCTGCCGCGAATCAAGGGCCGGGTACGCAAGATGAAAGGCACCTTTTCCGGCGGCACCGCCGCCAGCCTCAAGGCAACCCTGGTTGCCGCCAAGGAAAACCCCGAGGTCCGTGCCCTGCTGACCAACCCCTTCGCCCTGGCTCCCGGCTTCAGTGGCCCGGCTCAGCCACCAGCAAGCCAGCCGGAATATGATGAAGCGCTGGGCAGCTGGGCTGCGCCTTTTGTCATGGCGGCGATCAATACCCGCAATGTGCACCGCTCCAACTTCCTGCTAAGGCATGCCTACGGCCAGGACTTCGTCTACGACGAAATGATCCTCACCGGCCCAGGCGAGCAAGGACAGAAAATTGCCGAAGCCGTGGCCGGCGACCGCTCGCTGGCCAGCGACAAGGCTCCCAAGCCCGGCGAAGGCCCGAGCAAGGAAGAGCGGGAAAATGGCTTCTACGATGTGCTGTTCATCGGTGAAAGCGCCGACGGGCGCACGCTCAAGGCCAGCGTCAGCGGCCAGCGTGACCCGGGCTATGGCTCAACCTCACGGATGATTGCCGAAAGTGCGCTGTGTCTGGTGCGTGATGCCCAGGACACACCCGGCGGGATCTGGACCACCGCTCCGGCGCTGGGCGACAAATTGATCAAGCGTCTACAGGAACATGCCGGGCTGAAGTTCCAGTTGGAGAACTGAGGAACCCCTGAAAAACGCCGGCACGGGCTGGTACGGTGAACCGTCAGGGTTCGCCGGCCAGCCAGTCCATCCGCCAGCTACCGGAACCGGACTGCGCCAGTGTCTCGCTCAGCCACGGCAACACCTGCTCCAGTTCTTCCCACAGCGGCCAGGGCGGGTTGACCAGCATCAGCCCCGAACCATTGAGCCCCAGACTGGTGTCGGTCGGCCGCACACTCAGTTCCACCCGCAACACCTTGGGCAAACCAGCCTCGGCCATGTGCTGATAGAACGCCTTGAGCTGACGTTCATCCTTGATCGGATACCACAAGGCAACCACGGTCTGGCGCATGCGCTGGATACCGGTCTGAATGGCCTGAATGCAGCGCTGCAGGTCATCACCTTTCTCGAAGGGCGGGTCGAGCAGCCATAGCGCCCGCTTTTCCGCCACCGGCAGGAAAGCCTTGGGCAGTTCATAGCCGTCGCGCTGATGCACGGCGATGTGCGCTTGAGCGGCAAAATGCTGTTTCAGGGTCGCGGCATCCTCAGGATGCAGTTCACTGAGGATCATCCGATCCTGCTCGCGCAGATGATCGGCCAGCAGTTGCGGTGAACCCGGATACAGGCGCAGTTGACCATCGGGGTTATGTCGCGCCACTGCCTCGCGGTAGCCGGCCAGCAGCGCCGGCAAGTCATCACGCGACCACAACCGGCCGATCCCATCCCGATATTCACCGGTCTTACCGGCCTGCTCACCGCTCAGATCGTACAGTGCGGTGCCGGCATGGCTGTCCAGATAACACAGTGGCGCCTCTTTGCGCTGCAACAGTTGCAGCATGCGCAGCAGGATGGCGTGCTTGAGGACATCGGCATGGTTGCCGGCGTGATAGCTGTGACGGTAGTTCATGGCAGGCTCCGGTTGATCGGCGCCATTCTACCCGAACCACCCCACTCCCCTCTAAGGAAACACTGACGAAATCAGTTTCGGTGCTGGCCCACTTGTCGCTGACCTGTTCTGGACACGCCGTGAACCCATCCATGGGGGCTTGACGATGCCCGTCCAGGGCATCGACAGTCCAGAACAGGTCAGCGACAAGTGGGCTGCTGAGCTTATGTGCAATTAATCAGTGTTTCCCTAACGTTGCTGGCTGGTCGGCGTCACCCTCAACACCTCCTCAATGGTGGTCAGCCCGGCGGCAACCTTCTGCGCGCCGGACAGGCGCAGGCTGTGCATCCCTTCCTTGTAGGACTGGCGACGCAGCGCACTGAGGTCGGTGTCGGCCTGGATCAACGCTCGCAAACCATCACTCAGCGGCATCAGCTCGTACACCCCGGCGCGTCCGCGGTAGCCGGTTTCCCGGCATTGCGGACAACCTACCGGCTGGTGTGCCTGGCTCGGCAATGGTGCATTCCAGGGCTTGGTCAGCTCACTCCAGGCCTCGGCGTCGACCTCGGTCGGCGCCTTGCAATGCGGGCACAGGGTGCGCACCAGGCGCTGGGCCATGACCCCGAGGATGGTGGCGCGCAACAGGTAGGCTGGCACCCCCAGCTCGATCAGCCGGCTGATCGCACTGGGCGCATCGTTGGTATGCAGGGTCGACAGCACCAGATGACCGGTCAGCGCCGCCTGAATCGCCATCTCGGCGGTTTCCAGATCGCGGATCTCGCCGATCATGATGATGTCCGGGTCCTGCCGCATCAGGGCCCGGACCCCGCTGGCGAAGGTCAGCTCGATATTGTGCTGGACCTGCATCTGGTTGAAGCTGTCCTCAACCATCTCGATCGGATCTTCGATGGTGCAGACGTTGACCTCAGGGGTCGCCAGTTGCTTGAGCGTGGTATACAGGGTGGTGGTCTTGCCCGACCCGGTCGGACCGGTGACCAGCACAATACCGTTGGGCTGGGTCACCATGCCCTGCCAGCGGCGCTGATCCTCCGCCGAAAAGCCAAGCTGATCGAAGCTGCGCAGCAGTACATCAGGGTCGAAGATCCGCATCACCATCTTCTCGCCGAAGGCGGTCGGCAGGGTCGACAATCGCAGTTCGATCTCGTTGCCCTGCGGCGACTTGGTCTTGACCCGACCATCCTGCGGCTTGCGCTTCTCGGCCACATTCATCCGGCCCAGGGTTTTCAGCCGGCTGACCACCGCCACCGCAACCTGCAACGGGAACTGATAGACCGTGTGCAATACCCCGTCGATGCGCAGCCGGACGCTGCCGGTATCGCGCCGCGGCTCGATGTGGATATCACTGGCACGCTGCTCGAAGGCGTACTGAAACAGCCAGTCAACAATGTTTACTACGTGAGCGTCGTTGGCGTCCGGCTCCTGGCTCATGCTGCCCAGGTTCAAAAGCTGCTCGAAATTGCCGACCGCGCTGAGCTTCTGATCGCTGGCATTGGCACCGCTGACCGAGCGCGCCAGCCGGTAGAATTCGACCGAATAGCGCTGGATATCCGCTGGGCTGGCCACCACCCGGCGAATCTCGCGTTTGAGCACATGGTGCAGATTCGGCTCCCAACTGGTAACAAACGGCTGGGCGCTGGCGATGGTGACTTCGCGTTCGTTGACCTCGACAGCCAGAATCTTGTGCCGCTGGGCAAAGGCGAAGGACATCAGCGGGGTGATAGCCGCGACGTTGATTTTCAGCGGGTCGATCCGATAGAACGGCTGGCCGGCTTCCTCGGCCAGCCAGCGGCTCAGGGTTTCCAGATCCAGGGTCCGGTCCGGCCTAGCCAGATCAGCCGGATTCTGGCTGGCAATGAACTCCAGCGGATGCAGTTTGGCAGTATCGCCGGTGGCCGAGCGGCGCAGCGCGCTGAGCTGCTCGGCACTTTCAAGATCCAGCCGGCCCTGGGCCACCAGCAATTTGAGGATATCAGCCAGATCCAGTGGCCGCTCCTGGCCAGGCAGGTACAGGTCAGCCAGACTGTTCATGCACACCCCTTATCCTTATGTTCCAGATCAATTGCCGGCTTGCGATCGGCTAACCGCCGGAGCCTTAATTATTCAGTTCGCGCCAGGCATCCAGCCGGCGTACCCGCTGGCCCTGTTTGCGCAAGGCAGCGAGCAGCGCCGGGCGCTGTTCGGCCTCAACCAGAGGATACTGCTCAAGCAGCGCCTGCAGCTTGTTGAGTTCACCGTACAACCGGTCGGCCTCGGGCACCTCCAGCCAGCGCCGGAAGTTGACCAGCAAAAAGTGCAGGCGCCCAAGCCGCGGCAACTGGTCCACCCACTCGCTGGCCATGCCATCAGGGTCATTGGCATGCGGCACCCGCAGCTCCTGAATTTCCTTGGCACAGGCTGCCAGCAGCCAGCGCGCCAGTTCCAGCTGGCCGACCTTGTCACCGCGTGGCGGTCGGCCCTGGCACCATTGGCGCCGCTGCAACCACAACGCCAGACCAATGAACAACTGGCCCCAGGCTGGCTCGGCGATAGCCTGATCGAACACCTCCGGCGCCGCATTGCGGGCGGCCTGGCCGTCCTGATCATCGGCCCAGCCGGCCAGCACCAGCGGCCGGAAACGCTGCAACAGCGCATCCAGCGGCGCGATAAAGGGCGCCGCCGCCGAGCGCGGCATACCCAGGTCGAACACGCCAAAATAGGCACGCAGTTCGGCCAGTTGCTGGCTCAGTTCACGGAACAGCTTCCACTGCCGGGTATGCCGATACTGTTCGGCCAAGCGTTGAGTCTGGCCCAGCAACTGCCAGCCGCTATTATGGATCACTTCATCCACTGCGGTGGTTGACTGCCAGTCCGGCGACGTCGGGCGCAGCTCGTAACTGGCCGGGTCGAACAGCCGGTAGCCACGCTCGGCCTTGCTGATATCGCAGGGCATCAATGGCAGGTCGGCGGCCAGCGCCTGAGCCAATTCCAGCAAGGCCTCGGCCGGGCCCTGGCGAATTTCCAGCTCCAGCTCGCAGATCGGCTCCTCACGCTCACCGGCCAGAACCTTGCCCAGATCCAGCGCGGCCTCGACCTCAATCGACTCGCCGTCCCGTTCCCAGCACAGCATTGCCCGGGTGCGCTGAAAATCAGTGGTGAACACTGGCTGCAGTTGCGTCTTGTCCAGCTCGGCCAATGCCTGGGGCCAGCACTGGTCATCCAGCAGGTTCAAGTCCAGCGCTGGCTGACTCAGGTACCAGTCCCATTCATTACGTTCGGACAATCCGGCAACGCTCTGGCCACGGCTTTTCAGGGTCTGAATGAACTGCTCGCCATCACGCCGCAGGCGCAAGGCAACCCGAGCCGTGGACAGGGCCCGCTCGGCACTGTCGTAATACTGGTTGTACAGGGTACTGGTCTGCCAGTCGCCCTGACGCCGGGCATTGAGCAGCGGATGCTCACGCAGCGCGTCCAGAGTTTGCGGGCTGACGCGCAGCTTGATTTCGGTTTCTTTAACCATGTGACTTCCTGAAAACCCTTACCGCTCATCGGTTAGGAACCTCTGAAAAACTACCTGCGTTGGCAATACGGCGTTAAAAACAGCCTCAAAATGCTCATTTACACCACGTAAACTCCGCTTTTTCGGCTGTTTTTGCCTTGTCTTGCCTGCCTCGCCTACGTTTTTCAGAAGTTCCTTAGAGCGGCAAAAAATGACATAGAAATGACCAATCCACGGCATTTTGATGACGTTGGCGGTCTCAGCACCTATAATTTTGCGCCTCACTAACCCTGGAGGCGCCATGCCCAACAATCCTTTCATCAAACTGTTCGGTCGCTCACCGATCGGTCCGATGCAGCAGCATATTGCCAAGGCCCATGAATGCGCCGCGCAGCTCGTGCCCTTCATCGAAGCGGTATTTGCCGACGACTGGCAAGCGGCTGAACAGGTTCAGCAAAGGATCGTGCAACTGGAACACGAAGCCGACAAGCTGAAAAAGGATGTGCGGATTCATCTGCCCAAAAGCCTGTTCCTGCCAGTGCCGCGTTCGGACCTGCTGGAGCTGCTCAGTGTACAGGACAAAGTGGCCAACCGCGCCAAGGATATCGCCGGCCTGATGCTGGGCCGCAACATGACTATCCCGGCCACTCTGCAACCAGCCTTTCTGGTCTTCGTTCAACGTTCAGTCGATGCCGCCGCCCAGGCGCTCAAGGCCATGAACGAGCTGGACGAGCTGCTGGAAACCGGCTTTGCCGGCCGTGAAGTCACTCTGGTGGAAAAACTGGTTATCGAGCTCGAAGACATCGAGCGCGACACCGACCGTATGCAGGTCAAACTGCGTGCCGAGCTATTCAAGCTGGAAAAAGACATGCCTCCTGTCGATGTGATGTTCCTCTATCAGATCATCGAATGGATCGGTGATGTCGCCGACCGCGCCGAGCGCGTCGGTAACCGCCTGGAACTGCTAATGGCTCGCTGAGTCCCGCTACCGCGCAGAGATTTCACTATGACTCTTATCGCAGAATACGGCACTACCCTGCTCATCCTGGCCTGCCTCTTCGGTTTCTTCATGGCCTGGGGGGTAGGCGCAAACGACGTCGCCAATGCCATGGGCACCTCGGTCGGCTCCCGGGCATTGACCATCAAGCAGGCGATCATCATCGCCATGGTCTTCGAGTTCCTCGGCGCCTACCTGGCCGGCGGCTCGGTTACCCAAACCATTCGTAGCGGCATTCTCGATTCCAGCATGATCAGCCCGGAGCAGATGATCTTCGGCATGCTGGCGGCGTTGCTGGCAGCCGGCACCTGGCTGCTGATCGCCTCGATCAAGGGCTGGCCGGTCTCCACCACCCACTCCATTGTTGGCGCGGTCATCGGCTTCGGCGCCGTTGGCGTCTCCATGGAAGCGGTCAACTGGTCCGGCGTGGTACCGATTGTTGCCAGCTGGGTGATTTCGCCAACCCTGTCCGGGGTGGTCGCCTTCCTGATCTTCATGAGCGTGCACAAGCTGATCCTCGATACCGAGGAGCCGTTCCGCAACGCCAAGCGCTACGTGCCCTACTACATGTTCGCCGTCGGCTTCATCGTCACCCTGATGACCGTGACCAAAGGCCTCAAGCATGTGGGCCTGGACCTGAGCAACTGGCAGAGCTTTGGTCTGGCGGTACTGGTCGGGCTGCTGATCACCGCACTGGGCGTGGCTCTGCTGACCCGGATCAAGGCCGACCCGGAGGCCGACAAGGACTTCCATTTCGCCAGCGTGGAAAAGGTCTTTGCGGTACTGATGATCTTCACCGCCTGTGCCATGGCCTTCGCCCACGGCTCCAACGACGTGGCCAACGCCGTTGGCCCGCTGGCCGCCATTGTCGGCGTTCTGCAGACCGGTGAAATCGCGGCCCGCTCGCTGGTGCCCGGCTGGGTGCTGCTGCTCGGCGCCGCCGGTATCGTGGTTGGTCTGGCCACCTATGGCTACCGCGTAATCGCCACCATTGGCCGCCACATCACCGAACTGACTCCGAGCCGCGGTTTTGCCGCCGAACTGGCCACCGCCACCACCGTGGTTGGCGCCTCGGGCCTGGGGCTGCCGATCTCCACCACCCACACGCTGGTCGGCGCAGTTCTGGGGGTTGGCATGGCGCGCGGCATCGCTGCACTGAACCTGCGGGTGGTCGGCACCATCTTCAGTTCCTGGGTCATCACCCTGCCGGCTGGTGCTGGTCTGTCGATTCTGTACTTCTTCGTCCTCAGCGGGATTTTCGGCTGACGCTGAGGCCCTGACGGCGTAAGCTGAAAGCCAGCTTACGCCGTCAGGGATCCACCATGTCATTGCCCAGCCTCAAGCAGCAATTCGCTGCTTTGCTCGCCGCCCCCTCGATCAGTTGTACCCAGGCCGACCTTGATCAGTCCAATCTGGGCGTCATTCATCTGCTCGCCGACTGGCTCGGCCAACTGGGCTTTGCCTGTGATATCCAGCCAATCGCCGGCCAACCTGGCAAGGCCAACCTGATTGCCACCCTGGGCTCCGGCCCCGGCGGGCTGGTACTGGCCGGGCATACCGATACCGTGCCGTGCAACCCCGAGCGCTGGCGCCACGAGCCGTTCGCCCTGACCGAGGCCGACAACCGCTGGTATGGCCTGGGTAGTTGTGACATGAAAGGCTTTTTCCCGCTGATCATCGAAGCAGTCAAGGATTATGCCGACCAACCCTTTCAGCAGCCGTTGATCGTACTCGCCACCGCCGATGAAGAAAGCTCCATGAGCGGTGCCCGGGCACTGGCTGCCAGCGGCCAGCCCAAGGCCCGGCATGCGGTGATCGGCGAGCCCACCGGGCTCAGGCCAATCCGCGTGCACAAGGGCATCATGATGGAGCGGATCGACATTATCGGCCAGGCCGGCCACTCCTCCGACCCCAGCCTCGGGCGCAATGCCATTGAAGCCATGCATGTGGTGATCAGTGATCTGCTGGAGCTGCGCAGCGCCTGGCAGAAACGCTGGAACAACCCACTGTTCAGCGTACCGACCCCGACCATGAACCTGGGCTGCATCCACGGCGGTGACAACCCCAACCGGATCTGTGCCAAGTGCGCGCTGGAGTTCGATATCCGTCCACTACCGGGCATGGACGGCGACGAGCTGCGCGCAGCGATCCACGCCCGGCTCGCACCGATTGCCGCCGAACGCCAGGTCCAGATCGACTATCAGCCACTGTTCCCGGGCGTCCCGGCCTTTGAAACCGCCGCCGATGCACCGATCGTTGCCGCCTGCGAGCGACTGACCGGACACAGCGCCGGCAGCGTAGCCTTCGCCACCGAAGGCCCCTACCTCAACCAGCTCGGCATGCAGACCCTGATTCTCGGCCCCGGCGACATCGATCAGGCCCACCAGCCGGACGAGTTTCTGGCCCTGGATCGGATCGAACCGACGGTGCGGATTCTGCGCGGGCTGATCGAGCAGTTCTGTTTGCAACCCACCCGCCCCTGAACCGCCCTCAGCGGAACGGCGGCTCATCAAAACTGCGCAGCTTGCGCGAATGCAGCGAGTTGACCTGGCTGCGCAGCAGATCCAGTGCCGCGATACCGATATGCAGGTGCTGGCTGACCGCCCGTTGATAGAATGCCCCGGCCGCACCCGGCAACTTGATCTCGCTGTGCAGCGGCTTGTCGGATACGCACAGCAAGGTGCCGTAAGGCACCCGCAGGCGATAGCCCTGGGCGGCGATGGTGCCGCTTTCCATATCCACCGCCACGGCTCTGGCCTGATTGATTAGCGGTCGCTCCTGAGCCCAGCGCAGTTCCCAGTTGCGATCATCGTAGGTCAGTACCGTGCCGGTGCGTAGCCGGCGCTTGAGGGCGTCGCCCTGATCGCCGGTGACCAGTGCCGCGGCCGCCTGCAGGGCCTGCTGCACTTCGGCCAGGGCCGGTAGCGGGATATGTGGCGGCAACAGCCGGTCGAGGATGCCGTCACGACGCATATAGGCATGGGCCAGCACATAGTCGCCAATCGCCTGGGATTGGCGCAACCCGCCACAGTGGCCGATCATCAGCCAGCAATGCGGGCGCAGCACCGCCAGGTGGTCGGTGATGTTCTTGGCGTTGGACGGCCCGACGCCGATGTTGACCAAAGTAATGCCGTCGCCGTCGCTGGCCAGCAGGTGGTAGGCCGGCATCTGGAAGCGGTGCCAGGCCACGCTGTCGACCACTGCCTGCATGTCATCCTCGGCCATACCGCGCTCAATCAGCACGTTACCCGGCAACACCAGCGCGGTGAAGCGCGACTCGCTGAGCAGCATGTCCATGCCATAGCGGATGAACTGGTCGACGTAGCGATGATAGTTGGTCAACAGGATCCAGGGCTGCACGTGCTGCCAGTCGCTGCCGGTGTAGTGCACCAGCCGGCGCAATGAAAAGTCCACCCGCGCACCATCGAACAGCGCCAGCGGCAAGGGGTCCATCTGGGTCCAGTCATCCAGCCCGTCGGCGGCATTGTCGTTGATCGCCGACAGATCGGTTCCGGGAAATACCCGTGCCAACTCGCCAGCGGCAACCCCGGAGCGCGACAGCTCATCGTAGGCCAGCACATAGGGGTAAGGGATCGGCTGATCACTGAGCCCAACTTCAAGGCGCACCTCGAAGTCCTTCAGCAGCGGTTCCAACTGTTCCAGCAGGTAACTGCGAAAAGCCTCCGGGTGGGTAACAGTCACTGCATAGGTTCCGGGTATCTGTACCCGGGCAAAGGCCCGAACCGTGGCCGGGGGTTCGCTATGGGCGGCATAGGTCAGGCGCAGCGCCGGGTAGCAGAACTGACGCAATTGCTCGGCACTCGGCTGCCGCCGTTCGTGCAGATACAAATGCAAGGCCTGGCCCAAAGCCTTGGTTGCCTGCCGGTAAAGTGCAGCCAGGCGGTCTACCGCAGCTGAAGCGGTGTTGACAACGACATAGTCCGGGGTCGATTGCGGCATGTTGAACGCTCCTGTTCGAAGGGCCATAGAGCCAATGATACACTTGATGGCGAGCAGCCAAACTCCCTACACTGGCGTTTTGCCCGGAACACCACGCATGCACGACTACGTCAACTGGTTCCGCCACTCGACGCCTTACATCAACACCCACAGGGACTGCACCTTCGTCGTGCTGCTGCCGGGTGAGGCCATGGCGCATCCGAACTTCATCAATATCATCCACGATGTAATGCTGCTCAACAGTCTCGGCGTGCGTCTGGTACTGGTGCATGGCTCGCGCCCGCAAATCGAGGAGCGGCTCAAGGCCCGCGGCCTGGATTCGCGTTATCACAATGACCTGCGCATCACCGATCTGGATACCCTGGCCTGCGTGATGGATGCGGTCGGCAGTCTGCGCATCGCCATCGAGGCGCGGCTGTGCACCGCACCTTCGGGCCAGCGCTCGCGGCTACGGGTAGTCAGTGGCAACTTCGTCACCGCCAAGCCGATTGGCGTAGTCGACGGCGTTGACTTCCACCATACCGGTGAAGTACGCCGGATCGACCGCAAGGCGATCAGTCAGCACCTGGATGAACAGTCGATCGTATTGCTGTCGTCCATCGGTTACTCGCCGACCGGAGAGGTGTTCAATCTGGCCTGCGAAGATGTCGCCACCAGCGCCGCCGCCGCGCTGAACGCCGACAAACTGATTCTGCTCGGCCCCGATACCGGGATTTTCGATGCCGACGGCCAATTGCTGCGCGAACTCAAGCCAACGCGGGCCACAGCGCTGCTCAAGGCGCTGGGCAACAGCTTGCCCGGCAGTCTGCTCAAGGCTGCCTGCAAAGCCTGCGACGGCGGAGTGCGGCGCAGTCATATCGTCAGCTTCGCCGAGGACGGCGCGGTACTGACCGAGCTGTTTACCCGCGATGGCGGCGGCACCATGGTCAGCCAGGAAGCCTTCGAGCAGATCCGGCCGGCCACCATCGACGATGTGGCCGGCCTGCTCGAACTGCTGCGCCCGCTCGAAGAGGCCGGGGTTCTGGTGCGCCGCTCACGCGAAGTGCTGGAAACCGAGATTGGCCAGTTCACCCTGATCGAGCGTGACAGCATGATTATCGGCTGCGCAGCCCTCTACCCGCTGGATGATTCGCGCAGCGGCGAACTGGCCTGCGTCGCCATCGATCCGGATTACCGCCACGGTGGGCGCGGCGACCAGTTGCTGGCCAGCGTCGAGGCCCAGGCCCGCAAGCTCGGCCTGGATACCCTGTTCGTGCTTACCACCCGCACCGCGCACTGGTTCCGCGAGCGCGGCTTCGTCCCCAGTTCAGTGGAGCGCCTGCCAGCCAAGCGCGCCTCGTTGTACAACTACCAGCGCAATTCCAAAGTGTTTGAAAAGTCGATCTCATAAAGAATAAGCAAATTACTTTTTATTCTTTTTGGCTTTTTAGCATTTCATTTATGTTACCGGCATCAACCCGTGTTGATGCCGGCCAGTCACGCACTCGACCACGAACCTCACTGCCGGGCAATTCTGCCAATTTCGTTTGTCTGGAGCACACCATGAAAAGAACCCTGATCGCCAGCGCCGTGGCCGCTGGCCTGTTGACCGTTACGTCCAGCGCCCTGGCCGAGGGCGGTTTCATCGAAGACAGCAAGGCCAGCCTTGGCCTGCGCAACTTCTACATCAACCAGGACAACCGCAGCGGCAGCGCTGCGCCCTCGAAAGCCGAAGAGTGGGGACAAGGCTTTTTGCTCAACTTCCAGTCCGGCTATACCCAGGGCACCGTCGGCCTCGGGCTCGACGCACTAGGGCAACTGGGTCTGCGCCTGGACTCTGGCGGGCGCACTGACAAAGCCGGGCGCAGCCGCAACCCCGGTACTGTATTCCCGCTTAAAAGCGATAACAGCGCGGTCAGCAACTTCAGCCGCCTGGACCTGACCGGCAAGCTTAAAGTCGCCGAAACCGAGCTGAAGATTGGTGCCCTGCTGCCACGTCTGCCGGTTCTGAGCCTGAATGACGGCCGCCTGCTGCCGCAAACATTCCGCGGCGGCCAGTTGACCTCCAACGACATCGACAACCTGACCCTGCACCTGGGTCAGATCGAGCGCGCCAGCGGTCGGGCCTCCAGCGACTATCAGAACCTGACCATTGCCGGCGGCAGCCAGCGGGTCAACCAGTTCCGCTATGCCGGTGGCGACTACAAGCTGACCAGCAACCTGACCACCAGCTACTTCTTTGCAGAGCTACAGGACTACTACCGCCAGCATTACCTCGGTGCGATCCACAGCACTGGACTCGGCGCTGGCAAGTTCAGCACCGATCTGCGCTACTTCGACAGCAACGCCCATGGCGCCAACAAGCGCCAGGAAGCAGGCTACGCTGCACGCGGCGTCAACAACAACGGTAAGGTCGACAACCGCGCCGCCAGCGCGCTGTTCACCTACAGCCTGAGCGGCCACAGCCTGGGGCTCGGCTACCAGCACCTGAGCGGCAACAGCGACTTCCCGTTCATCAACAACGGCGACGGCGCCACTGCCTACCTGATCACCGACTCGCAAATCGGCAAGTTCCAGCGTGCCGGCGAGCGTACCTGGCTGGGCCGGTATAGCTACGACTTCGCCCAGACCGGCATACCTGGCCTGCGCGCCAACGCCACCTACCTGCGCGGCAGCAACGTCAAGAGCAACGTCTCCGGGGCCAACAACGAGTGGGAGCGCGACCTGCGCCTGGACTACACCATTCAGGATGGCCTGTTCAAGAATGTTGGCCTGTCGCTGCGTCATGCCAGCCTGCGCAGCAATGTCACTGGGCAACGTGATATCGACGAAGTCAGAGCCATCATCAGCTACAACATCGTCTTGCTATAACCTCCCTGGCAACGAAAAAGGCTCCGTTATTGGAGCCTTTTTTTATTCCAAAATAAGTATAAGCAAATAATTTTATATTCCTTATTGTCAGACTCCAAAAACCGTACACTGGAGCCATTCTGAAATAGCAAAGGTTATGACCATGACCAGCTCCCTTACCCGCTATCTGATCCTGCCTGGCTGGCAGGGCTCCGGCCCCGAGCATTGGCAGACCCACTGGCAACAGGTACTACCCAACACTACTCGCGTGGAACAAGCCGACTGGCAACACCCCGACCCTCACGCCTGGATTGACCGGCTGGAGCACGCCATCACGGCCGAACCAACACCGGTGATCCTGATTGCTCATAGCCTGGGCTGCATTACCGTCGCACACTGGGCCAGTCGCAGCAAAGCCCGTTCCTTGGCCCAGGTTCGCGGTGCCCTGCTGGTTGCCCCGGCCGATGTCGAGCGCGAGAACTGCCCGCCAGCCCTTCAGGGTTTCGCTCCGATTCCGCAGCAGCCGTTGCCGTTCCCCAGCCTGCTGGTTGGCTCCAGCAATGACCCGGCAGCCAGCCCGCAACGCGCCATTGAACTGAGTCAGTCCTGGGCCAGCCACAGCGTGATTCTCGAGCAGGCCGGCCATATCAATGTCAGCGCCGGCTTTACCCACTGGAGTGGCGGCTTCCGGTATTTGTACCAACTACAGCATTTTATTGAACAGCAGTCCCGGCAACGGGCCTGACGGAGTGACTCACCATGCCATCTCCCGGCCCTGAAGGCGCCCTGCTGACCTTTACCGACGCTGACCGAAGCCCGCTGAGTATCCGCGCCAAGGCCCTGGTCTTCGTCGACCCGCGCTCGCAGCAGTTGCACCGCGAACTTGAACGATTGTCTCCTTCCGGGCTGCCTATTCTGATCCAGGGCGAAACCGGCTCCGGCAAGGAGCTGCTGGCCCGCCAGATCCATCGCTCCAGTGCGCGCCAGGGCCTGTTTGTGGCGGTGAATTGCGGCGCCCTGATCGGGAGCCAGGCTGAAGCTGAACTGTTCGGTTATGTTCCCAGCCACCCTGTCCGCAGTCAGGCCGGCCGTACCGGTTGGTATGGGTCTGCCAACGGCGGCACCCTGTATCTGGATGAGATTGGCGATCTGCCCAAACACCTGCAGCGCAAGCTACTGACCGCCCTGCAAACACGTGAGATTCTGCGGGTAGGCGCCAGCAGCGCAACCCCCGTGGATGTCCGTCTGGTTGTGGCCACCAGCATCGATCTGGAGCGAGCCGTTGGAGCCGGAACATTCAACGCGCATCTGTACGAATATCTGAACGAAGGCTTCCTGGCGCTGCCGCCACTACGCCAGCGGGTTGCCGACATTCTTCCGCTGGCCGAATACTTTCTCGCCATGTATGCCCAGCGTCTGGAGCTACCTGTCCCTTTGTTCGATGACCACGCAGCTAAACGCCTGCAGGCGCATACCTGGCCTGGCAACACTCGGGAGCTGGAGAACGTCGTGCATTTCGCCTTGCTGGTCAGCCGCGACGGCCTGATCCGGGCTGGTGATCTCAACCTGCCCGACGACCAATAGGTCGCCGGGTATTCAGAGCCAACCCAACGGTCGCCGCACTACCAGACCAAACAACACACCTGCCAGGCAGAACAAGGCGAATACCCAGCCTGACAGAGCGCCGGCCATGACGCCCGACAGCAAGGTTCCTACCGTGCAACCCAAGGCCAACATGGCACCCAACCCCATGAGTACGCCACCGCAAAAATTGCGCAGCATCTGCGCGGGTCTGGGCCATGTCGGCTGCCAATCGCCAGCAATCAGGGCACTGGCCCAGGAAGCCAGTATCAGGCCCAGAACAAACACACCGTTATTCGACAGCACTGCCTGCTTGACCACGGTCGCGCAGCCAGAAAAACTGTCCAGACCGAGCAGGCGATCCGGCAACAAGCCCAACGCATTGGCGGCAGTACGCGACAGACTGCCGAGCTCGGCAGTCACCCCAAGCGGTGCTACGCGCAAATAGCAGATCACGGCCAGCCCGCCGATCAGAATGCCACCGACATAGGGCGGCCAACGTCGCCTCCAGATCCGCACGCCTACCCCTACGTCAGACTCGGGTTGCTGCGTGCGGGCAAACTTGAGTATCCCCCAGGCGATTGCCGCCAGCGCCAGCAGTTGCACCAATAGCGAACCACCATAGCCCAGACTGGCTGGCAACCACAGGCTCGGTGCAGCCTCGATATCCTGTAGATACAAGCTGTTCCAACTGATAAATCCCAGTACAAAACCCGGCACCACCCCCAACAGTGCAAACACCGAGCCGAATGCCCCCTCCCCCAGACGATAAAGATGGGCACTGATGCAAGAGCCGGACAGGCTCATGCCCAACCCGAACATCAGCGCCGCAAAAGCCAATATGGCGCTGACCGGGCCAATATGGGCATCTGGCGGTAGTCGTCCACCATAAGGGTCGGGCAGGAAGACACCAAACACAGCATGGTAGCCCAGGGTGCCAACCGCCAAAGCCGTCAGCAGCCCGAGCAGCCCACGAGGGTCACGCCGCTCGACATAGTCACGGGTAATACAGAAAAAGCAGAAGCGTGAGCGCTGCAACAATAGACCGAAAGCGGCACCACTGAGCAGCGAGAAGCTCAACGTACGGCCTGCAGGGGTTGGCGTAGCCAAATACCAGGCCCACACCAGTAAACCAACCACCAGCAGCATCGCAACCAGCACAGCCGACCACGCAGGCCGCTCAGACCAGTCTGTCTGATTCATGGATTTCACCTCTGGCAAAAAAATCCCCGGCCGAAGCCGGGGCAGACTGACAACCGCACACAAACAAATTACTTGCCGCCCCACACCGTACCGGCGACATTGACCACCGGCACACCAACCGCATTGCCGTACTCGGTCCAGGAACCATCGTAATTGCGCACCTCATAACCCAGAATCTTGCTGAGTGCGAACCAGGTGTGACTGGAGCGCTCACCGATCCGGCAGTAGGTGATGACCGGCTGCGAGCCATCGATGCCGACGGCAGCATAGACCTTGCGCAGTTCATCGGCCGACTTGAAGGTGCCATCGGCGGCTACCGCTTCCCCCCAGGGCACATTTACCGCCCCCGGAATATGCCCGGCACGCACTGCCAGCTCCTGAACCCCGGGCGGAGCGAAGATCCGGCCGTTGAATTCGTCAGGCGAGCGGATATCAACCAGCTTGGTCTGTGTGCTGCCTTCTGCCACCGTAACTACGTCCTGGAAACGTGCACGCAAAGCTTCATTGCGTCCCGCCAGGGTAATGTCGCCTGGCTGATGGGCAATCTGACGACTGCTCAGTGGCCGCCCTTCGGCCTCCCACTTGGCACGCCCACCATCCAGCAGTTTGACGTTGCTCACACCGTAAACATCGAACACCCAGGCGCCCCAGGCAGCGAACCAGTTGTTAGTATCGCCATACAGAATTACCGTGGTATCTGAAGAAATGCCCGCGTTGCGAAGCAACTTCTGAAAGTCTTCCTGTGCGGCGATATCTCGTCGAACCGGATCAACCAGATCACGGTGCCACTCGAAATTGACCGCCCCCGGGATATGCCCACGCTCGTACTGACCGGGATTGACGCTAACCTCGATGATCCGCAGCTTGTCTTGCCCCAGATTGCGCTCCAACCAGTCAGTGCTGACCAGTACTTCGCTGGCGGCCTGTGCAACCTGCAATGCCGATGCTGCGAATAGCAGGCCGGCGCCCAACCATTGTTTGATTTTCATGCTGACTCCTTGAATGTGATAGGACTGATACCAGCGACCCGGTAATCATCCGGGGCATACCCAAATGTTTCGATGTGCTCACCTCCCGTTGTCAGCTATAGACCGAAGGCTGCGGATGCTCGCCGGTCAGCAGCCAGCGGCCAATATCACGCTGCTTGTGATCCAGCGGATCATGCAGGGTATGCACCCGGACATTGCGCCAGAAGCGGTCGAAGCCATAACGCGAGGAGGTAGCCCGCGCGCCCATGGTCTCGAAGATCTGACTGGTGATATCCAGCGCCACCCGTGCAGACAGCAGTTTGGCCTCAGCAATGCGGGTAGCCAGTTCTCCGCGTTCGCCCACACTCGGCTCGGGAGAGTCCCAGGCATGCTGCAAAGCGATGCCGGCCTGATCGGCCACCCCGCTGGCCGCCTGCAACCGTGACCAGAGTTCGCCTATGCGCAGTTGGATAAAACCGTCATCCAGCGGGTTGGTCGCCGCTCCAGGCCAGCCCCGCCCCTGCTCCTGGATGTAACGTAGTGCTGCATTGAGAGCTCCCAGGGCATTACCCAGATAGATCTGTACCAGCACTAGTTGCGAGACACAGGTGCGCAAAGTGCCGCGCAACGTACCGACACCCTGCTCAAGCAGGTCACGGGCATCGACAAATACACCTTCGAAATTCACCGTACCGCTGTCGGTCTGACGCTGACCGAAACCATCCCAGTCGTTATTGACCAGCAGTCCATCACGCTGCGCCGGCACCACCACGAACACCCGATCCTCCGGCCGACTGCTATTGCGCGGCACACTGACAACCAGAGCGTCGGCCCCCAAAGCACCAGAGCAAAACGACTTACTGCCGACCAGTTGGTAATGCTCCTCTAGCCGCAGTAGCCGCAGGCCGGTATCGCGTCCGTTGGTGGCGTTGCCCCAGAACCAGTTTTCCTCAAGGGTACGGGTCAGCCAGAAGCGCCGCTGCCACTCATCACCGAACAGCTGAATGGTCGCCACTTGCAGGTGGTGAAAGGCAAACAGATGGGCCAGCGAGCTATCTACTGCCGCCAGATAGCGGGTAAAGCGGTAGATAGTCGGCCACCCTGCCTCGGCGCCACCCTGCGCTTTCGGGATACTCAGGCCCAGCAAACCGCTATTACGAATCAACTGCTTCTCGGCCTGTGCCGAGCCGCCTTGTCGATCCCGCGCCACGGCGCTGACCGCCAGTTGGCTGGCCAGATGCAACAGCGACTGACGCCAGGGACCAGGCTCGATATCGATCAGGCGCGGATTAATCGCCGGCGCAGACTCTGACACCGAGGCAACCTTCGCAGCCGGAGAGGCGGCGCTCATGGTCTGCTCTCCGGAGCCCAGATACTCACATCGCGAGCATCGACCCGAGCAGGTAACAGACCCTCGGCGTGGAACACATCAGCAATCTGCTGCTGCTCCGCCAAGCTGGCCGGCTCAACCAGACGCACTTCATAGCTGCGTTTGCGGTTCGCGGCCGTCACCGTCGCGACATCCAAACCACCCCACAGCGGACCAAGAATGGTCGCCGCCTGTTCAGGATTACTGCGTAGCCACTCACCACTGCGCTGCAACTCGTTGAACAGGGTTGCCACTATGTCTGGATGACGCTCGGCGAAACGCACCGAACTCAGATAGTAGCGCTGGTAATCGGCCAAGCCGTTGCGGCCGTCAGCCAAAATACGGGTATCGAGTTGCCGCTGGGCGCTGGTCAGAAAGGGCTCCCAGGTAACCCAGGCATCGACGTTGCCATTCTCGAACGCAGCGCGGCCATCGGCCGGGGTCAGATATGACGGACGGATATCGGCAAAACTCAACCCGGCACTACTCAGTGCCTGGATAAGCAAATAGTGACTGCCGGCTGCCTTGGTCACAGCCACGCGCTTGCCCTTCAGGTCCGCGAGTTGGGCAATATCCGAACCGGCATGCACGAGAATAGCTTGGGCAGATGGCGAAGGTGCCTCCTGCGCCACATACGTCAGGCGTGCACCGGCCGCCTGGGCGAATACCGGCACGGTATCAGCCACATCAGCGGAGAAATCCACGTTGCCGACATTCAGGGCTTCCAGCAGCGGCAGACCACTGGGAAATTCGTGCCAAGACACCTTCACACCCTGCCCGGCCAGCGCCTGTTCCAGACTACCCTGGGTTTTGAGCAGAGTGATCAGGGTTGAAGATTTCTGAAAGCCAATACGTACTGTGGTATCGGCCAGCGCAGCGCCAGCCATCAGCAAGCTGGCTGCCGCAAGCAAGGAGGTCCACAGCGTACCGCGTGGTCTGAAGGGCTTGGTTTGACTCGACATAATGCTTCTCTCAGCAACTTAGACGATGGATCCGCCTCGTTGCTAGAGCCGGATCAGGATAGGCGGGGTCAGAGCCCCCTAAATCCGGTGATCCGGTAAAGCAAAGCTAAACAATCTAAAAAAATTAGAATAAATACTTTTTTGGAATTAGCTTATGTCGATCACAGCCATGGCAAACATAGCGGCATCGTCGCCCCAATATATTCCAAAAAAGAATATTAAAATTCATATTTATTCTTTTTAACCAGACCAAATCCTGCTGCATAGTCCGCTCAACGGCTTATCGAGCGCCATCCACACAGCAGGAGAACACCACATGAGTATCAAGCTTGGCGATATAGCCCCGGATTTCGAGCAGGAGTCCAGCGCAGGCCCCATCCGCTTCCATGACTGGCTGGGCGACAGCTGGGGCGTATTGTTCTCTCACCCGGCCGACTTCACCCCAGTCTGCACCACCGAGCTGGGCCTGACTGCCAAGCTCAAGGATCAGTTCGCCCAACGCAACGTCAAGGTTATTGCGCTATCGGTTGACCCGGTCGCATCTCACCACGAGTGGATCAAGGACATCAATGAGACCCAAAACACTCTGGTAGGCTTTCCGATCATTGCCGACCATGATCGCAAGGTTTCACAGCTGTATGACCTGATCCACCCAAATGCCAGTGACACCCTGACAGTGCGCTCGCTGTTTGTGATTGATCCGAACAAAAAGGTACGCCTGACCATTACCTACCCGGCCAGCACTGGACGCAATTTCGATGAAATTCTGCGGGTGATTGACTCCCTGCAGTTGACCGACAACTACAAAGTCGCCACACCGGCGAATTGGAAGGATGGCGACGAGGTCGTAATTGTGCCCTCGCTCAAGGACGAAGAAGAAATCCGCCAGCGCTTCCCAGCTGGCTACCGTGCGGTCAAACCCTATCTGCGCCTGACCCCGCAACCGAATCGACAGGTTGCCTTTGACTGATAGCCGTTGACCCATACCGCCAGCACCGGTGCTGGCGGTACAACCCTCGCCTGACTTGACCGCAAGAAGGAGAAAACCATGCACACAGATTAATAACGCTCACAAGGAGCCATGCCATGAAGATCCACCTTTGGCGCACGCGGCTTGCCGCCGCAGCACTGTCACTGATCCCGCTGATCTCCAGCGCCAACCCGCCCAGCGAAATCCGCCTGGACTACGCCTATTACGCCCCTACCAGCCTGATTCTCAGGGATCAGGGCATTCTTGAACAACAGTTGGCCGACCAAGACATCAGTGTGCGCTGGGTTTTCAGCCAGGGCAGCAACCGTTCGCTGGAATACCTCAACGGCAACAGTATTGATTTCGCCTCTACCGCCGGCCTTGCCGCCGTACTGAGCAGGGCCAACGGCAGCCCGGTCAAGACCATCTACATTGCCAGTCGCCCGGAATGGGCGGCACTGGTAGTCCCCAAGGATTCGCCAATCAGCCGTGTCGAAGACCTGCGCGGCAAGAAGATTGCCGCCACGCTGGGTACCGATCCCTACCTGTTCCTGCTCCGCACTCTGCAAGCCAACGGGCTGGGCAAAAACGATGTCGAAATCGTCCACCTGCAGCATCCAGATGGTCGTACCGCCCTGGAGCAGGGCCGGGTTGACGCGTGGGCTGGACTCGACCCGCACATGGCCGCCAGTGAATTGCAAGCTGGTTCCAGGCTCCTGTCGCGCAACCTGGAATTCAATAGCTATGGCGTACTCAACGTCACCGAGCGTTTCGCCCGTGACCAGCCGGAGCTGATCAAGCAGGTCATTGGCGCCTATGAGCAGGCACGTCAATGGGCTATTGCCAACCCGGAAGCCACCGCTGAACTGCTGGCCAGGGAATCCGGGCTACCCCTGGAAGTCGCCCGTCTGCAACTGTCACGCACCGACTTTAGCAATCCGCTGCCGGGCCAGGAACATATTGATGCACTGCTGGCCGCCGCCAGCATCCTGGTTGAGGAGCAACTGGTACGCCGTGGCGCCAATGTCGAGCGCGCCGTGGAGCAACTGATCAGCCCGCAACTGGCCAGTGAGGTGATCGGCGGACAACAGATAGCCCAGGCCCGCCAGGAGTAATCCTCGATGACCACCCAGACCCACCCCATCATCAGGCGAGCCGCCCGCCAGCCACGCCTGAATTCGCTCTGGCAAGGCAACTGGCGAGGCTGGGTGGTTCCCCTGGCGCTGCTGGTACTGCTGGAAATCATTGTTCGGCTGGGCTGGCTGCCTGAGCATCAAATGCCGGCGCCCAGCAGCATCGTCCTGACCTTGTACGATCTTGCCCAAAGCAACCTCTGGACCCACACCCTGGCCAGTTTGCTGAGGGTCGCCAGCGGCTTTGCCATTGGCGCCTCGCTGGCTATTGCGATCGGCACCTGGGTGGGACTCAGCCAGCGCGCTGAGGCCTATCTGGAACCGACGTTTCAGGGGCTCAGAGCAATTCCCAGCCTGGCGTGGGTGCCATTATTGCTGCTATGGCTGGGGATTGATGAAACACCCAAGATCACTCTGATCGCAATCGGTGCCTTCTTCCCGGTTTATCTGGCATTGGTAGCAGGCATTCGCAACATTGATCGCAAACTGATTGAAGTCGGACGGCTCTACCAGTTGAGTGGCTTCACTCTGGTACGCCGCATTCTACTGCCGGCAGCGCTGCCCAACCTGCTTACCGGGCTGCGCGGCGCCTTAAGCCTGGCGTGGATGTTCCTGGTCGCCGCCGAACTGATTGCCGCCACACGCGGGCTTGGCTATCTCCTCAGCGACGGACGGGAAACCTCACGGCCGGACATCGTGATTGCAGCGATCCTGGTGCTGGCGGTACTCGGCAAGCTGTCCGACGGCCTGCTCAAGTCGCTGGAACAACGCGCCCTGCATTGGCGCGACAGTTTCACCGGAGGGGCATGAGCCATGAGCGCATTGCTGAAACTGAACAATATCCGCAAGGCTTTTGCCGAGCTGACCGTGCTGGACAATATCAGCCTGGCATTGGCGCCCGGCGAAATTGTCAGCCTGCTTGGCCCGAGCGGCTGCGGCAAAAGCACCCTGCTGCGCATTGCCGCCGGCTTGGACAATCAGTTCGAAGGCGAACTGGAGCGCAACCCACTGCTCGAATTTGGCAAGCACTCAGGGATTGGCGTGGTGTTTCAGGAACCACGCCTGATGCCCTGGCTCAACGTGGCCGAGAACATTGGCTTTGCCGATGGCTGGAAAGCCAGCCCACGCTGGGTACAACAACTGCTGCAGGATGTCGGCTTGGAGGGACGCGGTGATGCGCTACCCAAGGAGCTGTCCGGTGGCATGGCCCAGCGTGTGGCTATTGCTCGCGGCCTCTACGGCAAACCACAGGTTCTGCTGCTGGACGAGCCATTCAGCGCGGTGGATGCGTTCACCCGCATGCGCCTGCAGGACCTGGTCATCAGCCTGACACGTCAGTACGAAATCAGCATCCTGCTGGTCACCCACGACCTGGATGAGGCGATTTACCTAAGTGACCGGGTGATCATTCTTGGCGGACAGCCCAGCCGCATTGTGTCCGAACTCAAGGTTCCCGTGACGCACCCGCGTGACCGCCGTGCCGCCTCCATGGCCTATCTCAAGGGCGAAGCCCTGTCAGCGCTTTATCAACATCAGGCACTGGACCCGGCAAGCCAGTCCAACCCACACACTCCACCACAAGGACATTGATGATGCTGGTTGTATCCATTGGCGGTAGCCCCAGCCCGCGCTCACGTTCCGGCCTGCTCCTCGATCAGGCCGGCTACTGGTTGCAAACCCGTGGGATCGAGCGCGCACATATAGACATCCACCAGTTCGATCCCGCCGACCTGCTGCTGGCTCGCTTCGACAGCCCGGCAATCAAGGCCTTTGCCGAACAGGTCGCCCGCGCCGACGGCCTGCTGGTTGCTACCCCGGTGTACAAGGCTTCGTTTTCCGGCGCCTTGAAAGTACTGCTGGATCTGCTACCGGAGCGTGCGCTTGCGCACAAGGTGGTACTGCCCCTGGCTACTGGCGGCACCCATGCGCACATGCTGGCCGTTGACTATGCCCTGAAGCCAGTGCTGGCCGCACTCAAGGCCCAGGAAACCCTGCAAGGGGTATTCGCTACCGATGCCCAGATCCACTACGGCGAACCGCCACAACTGGATCGGGAGCTGGAACAGCGACTGCACGAAGCACTAGAGCATTTCGTCGCCGCCTTGGCGCGGAGACCTGCACCGATAGACCCCAGCGTATTGAACGACCGACTGGTCAACGCCCGCTGGAGTATCTGAAACGCCCTGCGGGGCAACATTCCGCCTTACTCACCCGCCAACGGGTCAGCAGGCTACCAACACCACAAGCAAAGGAAGAGACTATGAACTCCAAAACTTTGCGCCGGGGCTTGGCAGCGCTGTTAGCGACTGCTGTGACTTTTGGCGCCATCACCCAGGCAACAGCCGATACCTTGCGCATCGGTTATCAGAAATACGGCACCCTGGTGCTGCTGCGCGCCAATGGCGAGCTCGATCGCCGGCTGGCCGAAAAGGGCATAGATGTACGCTGGATCGAGTTTCCGGCCGGACCGCAACTGCTCGAAGGTTTGAACGTCGGCGCGGTGGATTTTGGTACCACCGGCGAAACCCCGCCAGTGTTTGCCCAGGCAGCTGGAGCTGATCTGCTCTACGTTACCCACGAGCCCCCCGCCCCCTTGAGCGAAGCCATCCTGGTGCCCAAGGACTCGCCGATTCAGTCGGTGTCAGATCTTAAGGGCAAGCGGGTGGCTTTCAACAAGGGATCCAATGTGCACTACCTGCTGGTTCGCGCCCTGGAAGATGCCGGCCTTGGCATCCACGACGTGACCTCGGTGTTTCTGCCGCCAGCTGATGCCCGCGCCGCCTTTGAGCGCGGTAGCGTCGATGCCTGGGTAATCTGGGACCCCTTCCAAGCGGCTGCCGAGCAACAAATCGAAGCACGTACCCTGCGTAACGGTGAAGGGCTGGTCAACAACCACCAGTTCTATCTGTCGACCCGGAGCTACGCCGAACAGAACCCCGAGGTAATCCAGATCCTGATCGAAGAGATTGACCGTATCGGGCAATGGACCCTGGCCAACGCTGACGCCGCCGCCGAGCAGGTCGCGCCCTTGCTTGGCCTCAGTCATGAGATTACCCGCACCGCGCTAACCCGCCAGAGCTATGGCACCCGGACCCTGACCCCAGAGGTGGTCCAGGCGCAACAGGCGATCGCCGACACCTTCTTCGAGCTGAAGCTGATCCCGCGCGCACTGAACATCAGTGAAGTGATCTGGACCCCAACGGCACAGCAAACAGCCGGCAACTGAATTAGATCCTGCTCCGCCGAGCAAACTCGGTAAAAGCAGGCATTTTGACTGACCCAACAAGGAGACCACTCCATGAGCCTCAATATTTTCTGGTTTCTGCCCACCCATGGCGATGGCCGCTACCTGGGCACCAGCCAAGGCGCCCGCGCCGTGGACCACAGCTACTTGCAGCAGATTGCCCAGGCCGCTGACAAGCTCGGTTATGGCGGCGTGCTGATTCCGACTGGCCGCTCCTGCGAGGATTCCTGGCTGGTTGCCGCCTCGCTGATTCCGGTAACCCAACGGCTGAAATTTCTGGTAGCGCTGCGCCCCGGCATCATTTCGCCAACCGTCGCAGCCCGGCAGGCCGCCACTCTGGACCGGCTATCCAACGGTCGGGCGCTGTTCAATCTGGTTACCGGTGGCGACCCGGATGAACTGGCCGGCGATGGCCTCAACCTCAGCCACGCTGAGCGCTACGAGGCGTCGGTGGAGTTCACCCGCATCTGGCGCCGTGTGCTGGAGGGCGAAACCGTCGATTACGCCGGCAAACACATCCAGGTCAAGGGCGCCAAACTGCTTTACCCGCCGGTACAGCAACCACGTCCGCCGCTGTATTTTGGTGGCTCCTCCGACGCCGCACAGGATCTGGCCGCCGAACAGGTCGAGCTCTACCTGACCTGGGGTGAGCCACCGGCGGCAGTGCGTGAAAAGATCGAGCAGGTGCGTGAAAAGGCCGCCAAGCAGGGTCGCAGTGTCCGCTTCGGAATTCGCCTGCACGTTATTGTCCGCGAATCCAATGAAGAAGCCTGGCAGGCCGCTGACCGTCTGATCGCCCATCTGGATGAGGATACTATCGCCCGCGCCCAGGCCTCTCTGGCCCGTTTCGATTCGGTCGGCCAGCAACGCATGGCGGCACTGCACGGTGGCAGCAAGGACAACCTGGAAGTCAGCCCCAATCTCTGGGCCGGTGTCGGTCTGGTCCGCGGCGGTGCCGGTACAGCGCTGGTCGGGGATGGGCCAACAGTTGCCGAGCGCATCCGCGAGTATGCCGCACTGGGTATCGATACCTTTATCTTCTCCGGTTACCCGCACCTGGAAGAGTCCTACCGGGTGGCTGAGCTGCTGTTTCCGCATCTGGATCTGGCCCAGCCCGAGCAGCCAGTGGGTAAACAGTACATCAGCCCCTTTGGTGAGATGGTCGCCAACGACATTCTTCCCAAAGCAGCCCAAAGCTGAGGAGTGCCCTGATGCAATCGACGCAACATGCATTGCTGCTCAGACTGGCACCCTGGTTTCTGCCGTTGCTGCTGTTGAGCGCCTGGCAACTGGCGGTCAGCAGTGGCTGGCTGTCCAGTCGCATCCTACCCGCGCCCAGTGCGGTGCTGCAGGCCGGCTGGCAACTGCTGAGCAGTGGCGAGATCTGGCAGCACCTGGGTATCAGTACCTGGCGCGCTTTTGTAGGTCTGGCCATTGGTGGCGGGCTGGGGCTGGTGCTCGGTTTCGTCTCCGGGCTGTCACGCTGGGGCGAACGTCTGCTCGACAGCTCGGTGCAGATGATCCGCAACGTGCCGCATCTGGCGCTGATTCCGCTGGTCATCCTGTGGTTTGGCATTGACGAGACGGCAAAGATCTTTTTGGTCGCCCTGGGCACCCTGTTCCCGATCTATCTGAATACCTATCACGGCATCCGCAATGTTGACGCTGGGCTGGTGGAAATGTCACGCAGCTATGGGCTGAGTGGCTTTTCACTGTTCTGGCAGGTCATCCTGCCCGGTGCCCTGCCGTCCATTCTGGTCGGACTGCGGTTCGCCCTAGGCTTCATGTGGTTGACCCTGATTGTTGCGGAAACCATTTCCGCCAGTGCCGGGATCGGCTATCTGGCGATGAATGCCCGGGAGTTCCTGCAAACCGACGTGGTGGTGCTGGCCATCGTGCTGTATGCCCTGCTCGGCAAGTTGGCGGATGTTGCCGCACGCTTGCTGGAGCGCACCTGGTTGCGCTGGCATCCGGCTTATCAAACACGGAGGGCTGATGCATGACTGCCCAGCAACCACCCCGCCTGAAGAACGGTATACCGCTCACCGTTCGCAGCCTGAGCAAGTCATTCGGGGACTTGCAGGTGTTGAAGAATCTGGATCTGCAGGTACCGGCAGGACAGTTCATTGCCGTGGTCGGCCGCAGCGGTTGCGGAAAGAGCACCCTGCTGCGCCTGCTGGCCGGCCTGGACCAAGCCAGTGGTGGTGAGCTACTGGCAGGTAACGGCACCCTCGCAGACAACCGCGCGGATACCCGGCTGATGTTTCAGGACTCACGGCTGTTGCCCTGGAAGAAAGTGATCGACAACGTTGGCCTAGGTTTAGGTGGCAACTGGCGGCCCCAGGCATTGGAAGCCTTGGAGGCTGTAGGTCTGGCCGACAAGGCCGACAAATGGCCGGCCACGCTGTCAGGCGGTCAGAAACAGCGGGTAGCCCTGGCCCGGGCACTGATTCACAAGCCGCGCCTGCTGTTGCTTGATGAGCCGCTGGGGGCGCTGGATGCGCTGACCCGGATTGAAATGCAGCAACTTATCGAAAGCCTCTGGCAGCAGCACGGCTTTACCGTACTGCTGGTGACCCACGATGTTAGCGAAGCGGTCGCTGTAGCGGACCGCGTCATTCTGATCGAACAGGGCCAGATTGGCCTGGACCTGCTGGTCGATGTACCCAGACCGCGGGCACATGGCTCATTCCAGCTTGGCCAACTGGAAGCCCAGGTACTGAATCGGGTGCTGGCCAACCCGGCCAACCCGGAACGCCCGGAACACCTTCAACCCTTGCCCACGCAACTGCGCTGGGCGCTATAACCCCAACCTAAGCAATAGGAAAACCATCATGAGCATCAAAGCCATCAATGTCCGCAACCAGTTCAAAGGCCACGTCAAAGAGATCATCCGCGGCGACGTACTGTCGGAAATCGACGTACAGACTGCCGCCGGCATCGTTACCTCGGTGATCACCACCCGCTCAGTCGATGAACTCGACCTGCAGGTTGGGTCGGAAGTGATCGCCTTTGTCAAATCCACGGAGGTGTCAATCGCCAAGCTGTGATCAAACAAATGGCCGGAGGCAACCTCCGGCCAATTTACCCTAACTATCAGGCGAGCCAATCGCGCCTTAGAACACTACTGTAGTAAACCCCAACCCCAGCAGTGCAGACACTGCCAGCACCTTCAAAATACTGATATTGAAACGCCAGAGCGCGATAAAGGCAGCCAGCGCCAACAGCCCGGAAAACCATTCGAACCCGCCGACAAAAGGCTGTTCGGAACTGGCTTGAGGCCACAGCACATGCCAGCCAAAAAACAACGCCAGGTTGAGAATCACCCCCACCACTGCTGCCGTAATGGCTGACAACGGCGCCGTGAACTTGAGGTCACCATGGGTGGACTCAACCAGCGGCCCACCAGCCAGAATGAACACGAACGAAGGCAGAAAGGTGAAGAATGTGGCTACGCTGGCGGCCACCAGGCCAGCCAGAAACAAATGATCGCTGCCAAACAGCTCGAAGGTCCAGCCACCAACAAAGCCGACAAAGGCAACGACCATAATCAGGGGGCCTGGGGTACTCTCACCCAGTGCCAGTCCATCGACCATTTGCGGGCCGGTCAGCCAGCCATAGGATTCAACCCCGCCCTGATAGACGTAGGGCAACACTGCATAGGCGCCGCCAAAGGTCACCAGCGCGGCCTTAGAGAAAAACACCGCCATGTCGGTGAGAGTGCCGGCTGGCAGCAGCAGGATCACCAGGGCCCAGAGGGTCACTGCACTCACCAGCAGTTTGAACAGGTGAAGGTGGCTGTGGCGGGTATGCGCCAGTTGCGGCATATCATCATCGATCACCGCCGGGCCAAAATGCTTGTCAGTCGCGCCATGCCCGCCGCCTAGCTGAAAATACCCCGGCAGCCACTTGCCACCCAGCACACCGAGCAGAGCTGCGCCAATCACGATCAAAGGGAAAGGCACGCGGAAAAAGAAAATGGCAATGAAGGCCGCACCTGCGAGCAACCACATCACATGATTTTTCAGCGCGCGGCTGCCAATACGCCAGGCCGCAAACAGCACAATGGCCACTACCGCCGGTTTTATGCCGGCAAAAATGCCTTGTACCAGCGTCATGTCACCATAGGCCAGATAGATCCAGGTGAGCCCAGCCAATATAAACAAGGAAGGCAATACAAAGAGCACGCCCGCAACAATTCCGCCCCAGGTACGATGCAGTAGCCAGCCCAGATAGATGGCTAACTGCTGGGCCTCCGGGCCGGGCAGCAACATGCAGAAATTGAGCGCATGCAGAAAGCGCCGTTCGGATATCCAGCGACGCTTCTCCACCAGATCCTGATGCATGATTGCGATCTGCCCGGCCGGACCACCAAAACTGATGAAACCCAGTTTCAGCCAGTACCAGAAGGCTTCACGAAAGCCTGGGTGAGCTGGGCGCTGAGCAACCACATTGTTTGTTTGCAAGGCAAGCTCCTTATCCATCATTTTTTGAATCCACTCAGGTATCCATGCACCAGCGTCTCGCCGCCGTGCCATAGCCGCCACTCACCTTGCTGGTACAGCGTCCACTGCTCGTTGCTGGTCAATGGCTCGGTGGCAATCACCGTGACAACATCGTTGGGAGTGGTGTGCTCGCCAAAATCGACCACCAGCTCCAGATCACTCAGTTGCGCGGCACCAAAAGGCGCACGCCGGGTAATCCAGGCCAGCTTGCTGGTGCAGAGGGTGAACAACCAGTCGCCATTGCTCAGCAGCAGGTTGCAGACCCCCTGGCTGGCGTAGTCGGTACAAGCGCGAGTGATGGCCTGCATGAGTGTCGCCTGTTCGGGCAACTGACTGAACTGGCTGCGCAGGCGGTTGAGCAGATCACAGAACAGGGCTTCGCTGTCGGTGTCGCCAACGGCCTGGAACGGGCCGGGCTGGGCAACGAAACCCTCGAGCTGGCCATTGTGGGCAAAGCTCCAGTACTGCCCCCACAGCTCGCGGGTAAATGGATGGGTATTGGCCAGACTGACTCGCCCGACATTGGCCTGGCGAATATGGCAGATGACATTCTCGGACTTGATCGGATAGCTTTCGATCAGCCTGGCAATCGCCGAGCTGTGGCATGGCGCCGGATCATGAAAACAGCGAACACCACGGCCCTCATAAAACGCCACACCCCAGCCATCGCAATGCGGCCCGGTGCGCCCACCGCGCTGCATCAGCCCGGAAAAGCTGAAGCAGATATCGGTGGGCACATTGGCGCTCATGCCCAGCAGCTCGCACATGGCCGTTACCCCTGCTGCCCACGCAAGCCGGCAAAGTCGCTGGCGGCATGGCGTTCCGGCAACTGCTGGTCTGCATCACCCCAGGTCCGATTGACCATCCGCCCGCGCTGTACCGCCGGTCGCTGGCCAACCTCCTCGACCCAACGCAGCACATGGCTGTAACCCTGCGCGTCGAGGAACTCGGCGGCGCCATACACCTGATTGGTCACCACCCCGCCATACCAGGGCCAGATCGCCATATCAGCAATGCTGTACTGCTCCCCGGCGACATAGCGCTGCTCGGCCAGTTGCCGGTCAAGCACGTCCAGTTGGCGCTTGACCTCCATGGTGTAGCGGTTGATCGGGTATTCGAACTTCTCCGGGGCATAGGCGTAAAAGTGGCCAAAGCCACCGCCAAGAAACGGCGCGCTGCCCATCTGCCAGAACAGCCAGTTCAGACACTCGGTGCGCCCGGCCAGGTCCTGGGGGATAAAAGCACCGAACTTGTCGGCCAGATACAGCAGGATTGAGCCGGACTCGAACACCCGTAGCGGCGGATCCATGCTCTGATCGAGCAGTGCCGGAATCTTCGAGTTCGGGTTGATCTCGACAAAACCCGAGCCGAACTGGTCGCCCTCGTTGATGCGGATCAGCCAGGCATCGTATTCCGCCGCCTGGATGCCAAGCTCAAGCAGCTCTTCGAGCAGGATGGTGACCTTGACCCCGTTGGGCGTGGCCAGCGAATACAACTGCAACGGATGCTTGCCACGCGGCAGCTCGCGCTCGTGGGTCGGCCCGGCCACCGGCCGGTTGATATTGGCAAACTGGCCACCGTTGGCCTTGTCCCAGGTCCAGACCCGGGGTGGGGTATAAACGCCGTTGCTCATGACTTCCTCACAGTGGATCGCTGTAGAAGCACAACCCTAGCCGGTTCCCCACCCCTGATCCAGCCCTGCCCCACTCTTTTACTGCTATTCAGCCAGGTGAGTTCAGCTCACCATCCTCAAGAAACACCCGAGTGTTCACCGGCCTGATCCAGGCATCGCCCCCTTGTACCAACCCCAGCTCACGAAACCGGTGCTTGGGCAGTTCAGCGTGTACGACACGCTCACTGTTGTCGGTGCGCAGTTCCAGACGCACGGTCGGCCCGACTACCGAAACCAGCTCAATCTCGGCATGCAGAGCGCCTTCGCTGCGACCACCCAGCACTTCGATGTCGTGCGGGCGGACATAGGCCAGCGCCTGGCTCTCGCGCTGGCCGGCATATTCGGGTGCGTCCAGATGCACATCACCGATACGGGCAATACCGTCATGCACCCGGGCATGGAACAGGTTGACGTTGCCGAGAAACTGGTAAACGAACGGATTAGCCGGGTTGTCGTAAACACTCTCCGGACTGCCGTCCTGCTCAACCTTGCCATGGTTCATCACCACCACCCGGTCAGACACTTCCAGCGCCTCTTCCTGATCGTGGGTGACAAACACGCTGGTGACGTGAATCTCGTCATGCAGCCGGCGCAACCAGCGGCGCAGCTCGGCGCGCACTTTAGCGTCCAGTGCGCCAAAGGGTTCGTCCAGCAGCAGTACCTTAGGTTCGACCGCCAAGGCGCGGGCCAGGGCAATCCGCTGGCGCTGGCCGCCGGACAGTTGCGATGGCAGGCGATCGGCGGTCCAGTCCAGTTGCACCATTTCCAGCAGGTGCATGACCTTCTTGCGAATCTCTTCCTTGCTCGGGCGCTGGCGGCGCGGTTTGACGGTCAGCCCGTAGGCCACGTTCTCGTACACGCTCATGTGCTTGAACAGCGCATAGTGCTGGAACACGAAACCCACCCCGCGGTCACTGACGTGCAGGTCGGTGGTGTCTTCACCGTGGAAACGGATCCGACCGCTGTCTGGCTGTTCGAGCCCGGCGATGATCCGCAACAGGGTGGTCTTGCCAGAGCCCGACGGCCCGAGCAATGCGGTCAGCTCGCCGTCATTGAGAGTGAGGCTGACGTTGTCGACGGCGACGAAGTCGCCGAAGCGTTTATTGACCTGATCGATTTCAATGCTCATTTGGATTTTCGTCCCGGGAATAAATAGACATCGTCATTGCGAGCCTCGTAGGCGTGGCAATCCATAGGCACCGCATTGCTGCCAGGCATGGATTGCCGCGTCGGCAAAAAACGCCTCCTCGCAATGACGTCTGTGGGGGGGCGTCATTGCGAGCCTCGTAGGCGTGGCAATCCTAGGCACCGCATTGCTGCCAGGTATGGATTGCCGC